>Ga0307372_10000789_pt1 | contig 55449 bp, 51 predicted proteins | sample OX1MG_FD_202533 | JGI IMG/M metagenome (GOLD analysis project Ga0307372, IMG submission 202533) | Soil microbial communities from Risofladan, Vaasa, Finland - OX-1 | ecosystem: Environmental > Terrestrial > Soil > Coastal area > Acid sulfate soil | place: Finland: Risofladan, Vaasa | collected...
TCTCACCGCGGCTCGTCCCGGTGTCCGCGGCCCGGCGATCTGTTCCGCACTCAGTTGCAGGATCGTTTCGATGGTCTGTTGGCTGACTTGTTCCACGACGGTGTCTAACGCCAGGCGGGCTTGCTCCCCCCAGTTCCACCAACGGACGCGCCGCAGCTCAGCGTCAGCATCGGGGGATCATCATACACCCCGCAGTAGACGAGCCTTGTAAGTGGTTGCCTATTAGGCCACTGCCGTTCAGCGGTGCTCGGTGGTGCTGGGGAAGGTATGGCCGACGACGAAGACGCCGAGGCAAATAATAGCGACGCCGATCCACTGCAAGGGCCGCACAACTTCGTGCAAAGCGAACGTTCCGAGCAGCGCCACAATCGCGCAGGAGATCGAAGAGGCGGGCTGGATATAGCTGTAGTCTGCCCAGGAAAGCACGAGCATATAGCAGACGAAGAAGGTGAGCAGGAAACCGATTCCCATCCAGATGGAGACGGTTGTGAAGGCTCGCCAGAAGAAATGGAAGAGCAGGGCGGGAACCCAACTGGTGACGACGCCCACCGTCTTCATGCCCTTGCCGAGCATGACGTTGCCCAACGGCCCAAAAACCACGATCAGCGAAATTAATGCCGAATGACTCGCGCCAGGCAAGCATAGCAAAGAACAGGATTTCTGTCGGCCCGAATGCCGGAGAATGCAGGCGGCGTATTGAAAAGGCGGCCAGCCGAGACCGAAGGAAAGCGGGTGGCGCGAGGCGGAACGAAAGTGCAATGATAGCGAACATGCAAACCATGAAACCGGGCGGATTTGCAGGGCTGCGCGTCCTTTCACTCGAGAGCCGCCGCGCCACGGAAATGGCGAAGCTGATTGCCCATCATGGAGGCGAAGCGATCGCGGCGCCATCGATGCGCGAAATCCCCCTCGAATCGAATACCGAAGCCATGGCGTTCGCGCGAACGCTTGCGGAGGGCGGCTTCGACATGGTGATCTTCCTGACCGGCGTGGGAACGCGTGCGCTGGCCCGAGTGGCCGAGATGGTCTATCCGGCGGATCAATTCGCGGCGGCGCTGCGGGGATTGGCGGTAGTGGCTCGCGGCCCGAAGCCGGTGGCGGCGCTGCGGGAATTGGGCGTGCCGGTTACTTTGGCTGTGCCGGAGCCGAATACCTGGCGGGATCTTCTGCGCGCGCTCGATGAACAGGCCGAGTCCCTGCCGCTGCAAGGGCGCTGCGTGGCGGTGCAGGAGTACGGCTCGTCGAACCGCGAACTGCTGGAGGGGCTGGCGGAACGCGGCGCACGCGTGACGCGCGTGCCGGTGTATCAATGGGCGCTGCCCGAGGATCTCGCGCCGCTGCGCGCGGCGATCCAGTCGATTGCCGCGAACAAGGTGGACGTGGCGCTGTTCACGACATCGCATCAAATCATCCACCTGATGAAAGTGGCTGCGGAAATGAATTTGGAGAAGGCCGTGCGGAATGCCTTCGCGCGGATTCTGGTGGGTTCCATTGGCCCGGTGACCTCCGAGGAATTGAGCGAGCAGGGCCTGACGGCAGACTTCGAGCCCAGCCATCCGAAAATGGGTGTCCTGGTGAGTGAAGCGGCGCAGCGCTCCGCTGAACTGCTTCGGAAGAAACGAGCGTCCGCCCCGCAGTAGAATCCTCGATTTAGAAATACGGCTTTGGAAATACGCCGCGATCCAAGTTATTACAAGCTATCTCATACCGAATGGAGAGGTGACGATGCCCGTCGATAAGCGTGGCCACGAAGCGTATATGAAACGGGCCATCGAGCTGGCAAAGATCGCGCGCTCGAAAGGCGAGACGGCCGTGGGCTCGCTGGCTGTACGCAACGGCGAGATTGTTGCGGAGGGCATCGAGGGCGTGAAAACGCGGATCGATATTTCGGCCCATGCCGAGATGATCGCGATCCGGCGGGCCTGCCGGGCGCTCGGGACGTTGGACCTTTCCGGTTGCGCGATCTACACGACCGCCGAACCTTGTTTCATGTGTTCGTATGCAATCCGGCAGACGCGCATCAGCGAGATTGTCATCGGGTGCCCGAGCCCACATATCGGCGGCCTTAGCTCACGCCACCCAATCCTGAGCGATTCACGAATTCCGCGTTGGGGCAAGCCGCCCCGAGTTGTCCGGGGAGTGCTGAGGCTGGAGTGCGAGGCGCTGCATATGTGAGCGGATAAGAATCCGGCTACGGGGCTAAGACGGCTTCTAGTAAAGATGGAAGGTGACTTCGATCATCTGCCGAACGGCCGCGGGCTTGCCGTCGGGGCCAGCCGCCGGCCTGAAGCGCCATGTGCGCACCGCTTCGACGGCTTTTTCGTCGAGACCCAGGCCCAGGCTCTTTGTCACGCGGATATCGGTCGCCCGGCCATCCGCCGTAATGATTGCGAACAGGAGCACCGTGCCCTGGTATTTCGCCTTCACGGCTTCATCGGAGAATTGGGGCTGGGGGCAATACAAACACGCGGGCATGCCGTATCCTCCCGTTCCTGCGTTGGGAGTGCCGCCGCCAGTGTTATATCCTTCGCCGGGACCAAGCCCCGCGCCATTTCCGTTGCCGATGCCGGTGCCCTTGCCCTGGCCCATCGAATCCCCACTCAGAACTTTGGACAGCGGGTCGCCCCAATTCTGGGCCGTGATGTTCGGCACGTTCAGCGCCGGATTACCGAGAAGCGTGGGAGTTATGGCCAGCTTCGGATTCACAGGCGGCTTAGCCAGCGGCTTCGAGAATTGAGTCCAATTAAACTTGGGCGCCTGGCCCTTGACGGCTGGGGTAGCGCCGCGCGATCCGCCTCCGCCGCCCGCTTTCTTGGCGGCAGGCGCAAGTCTGGGCAGATACGGCGAAACGGTGGTGACGTCGTAGTTGGAGTTGGCCTTCGTGGTGGGCGGCGACATCAATTCAGGCAGAAATGGAACGATAATGAGAACGAGCACCAGGATGTGGAACGCAATGGAAAACGCCTGCACCCGGGTGAACTGCGTGTTCTTCGACCAGATTTCCTTCACCGCCACGGGATGGCTCGACAGCTTCAGCGGCGGAAGCTTGGGAGGAGAGATGAGATCACGCAAATTCCGCCAAAAACCGGCGCTTTGATTCCAGTCGACAAGCAGGGCGGAATCCACCGGACCACGTGGGCCCGCGCGAAGCAATTCCTTGAAATTGTCGCCCAAGCTCGCGCCGAATTGGGGCATCGCAAACGCGGAGGGATGGTCGCCGCGAATTTTGACGGGGCGCTCGGTGAGAAAATCCTTGAGGTTCGAGAGAAGACTTTTGAGATTGGATTGTTGCGCAGGCGAGCGCAGACGGCCTAAGCGAAGCGTGGGTTCAGTCGTCGACCGACCCACCTCGTCGAGTCTCGTGCTGAAATCTGACATTCGAGTTACTAGTCCCCCGCCGCGGCTCTATCCCATCATTAGACGCACGACCGCAGAAAAGGATGTCCCGCCCGAGCACGGCTGACACGCTTCAGAATTCATTGTAACATACAGCGAGTGTACAGGCGCCTTCCGGCAACTGCAGACTAAAAATAGAACGGGAGACCTTGGCATGCGCGCACGCGCGCCGAGCCGATCCGAGCAAGCCGCAATTCGGACCTTAGGTTCATGAGCAGAAAGGGCTATTAAATCCTCCGAGATGGCGAAAATTCCGGACCTCAAGAGCACGCTCAACCTTCCAAAAACCGATTTCCCCATGAAGGCAAAACTGCCGGAGCGGGAACCCCTGCAATTGGCGGAATGGGAGCAAGCGGGAATTTATCATCGGATCCTCGACTCGCGCTCAGGCGCGCCTCTGTTTGTTCTGCACGATGGGCCGCCTTATCCCACAGGAGAAATCCACCTTGGCACCGGGCTGAATAAGATTTTGAAAGACATGGTCGTGAAGTCGAAAACGATGGCGGGATTTCGCTCGCCTTACATCCCAGGATGGGATTGCCACGGGCTGCCGATCGAGACAAAGGTTGAAAAAGAGCTGGGCGGGAAGACGGGAAAAGTAACGGCCGCGGAATTTCGCCGGATGTGCCGCGAGTATGCGGGACGCTACGTGGAGGCGCACAAACGCGATTTCAAGCGTCTCGGCGTTTTCGGCCAATGGGAAAAGCCGTACCTTACGATGGACCCGCACTATGAGGCGTGCATCGCGGAAGCGTTCATCGAGTTCCTGGAAAAAGGCTTCGTGTATCGCGGGCTCAAGCCGGTTTACTGGTGCATTTACGACCGCACGGCGCTCGCCGAAGCCGAGGTGGAGTATGAAGACCACACCAGCCCTTCGATTTGGGTGAAGTTTCCCGTAGCCGCGCCGGTCAAATTTGCCGAGCTAGGCTCCAACGTGAGTGCGCTCATCTGGACAACCACTCCCTGGACGCTTCCGGCGAACCGCGCACTGGCCTTTCATCCCGATTTTGAATACACGCTCGCGGATACCGCTGCCGGTAAGCTCCTGCTAGCCAAAAATCGCGTGGACGCCTTCGCCGAGGAACTGAAATTGGAAGTGACGAACACTTCGGGCTCCTGGAAGGGGAGGGAGTTCGAAGGAGCGCAATTCCAGCACCCGTTTCTCGAAATGCGCGTGCCGGGCGTGCTGGCCGATTACGTCACGCTCGATCAAGGCAGTGGCATCGTTCACACTGCGCCCGGCCACGGCGCCGATGACTTTCGCACCGGGCAGAGGTACGGCCTGGAAACGTACGCTCCGCAGGACGACGAAGGCCGCTTCTCGGAGGGTTTGCCGGAATATAAGGGCAAGACCGTCTTTGAGGCGAACCCGATCGTCATTGATTTGCTGAGGAAGCGCGGCATGCTGGTGGGCGAGCGAAAGCTATCGCACAGCTATCCGCATTGCTGGCGCTGCCACAACCCCGTGATTTTTCGCGCCACCGAGCAATGGTTCATCGGCCTCGACCACGAGAACTTGCGGAAGAACGCGCTCGCGGAAATCGCCAAGGTGAAATGGAAGCCCAAATGGGGCGAAGAACGCATTCACGATATGGTCGCCGAGCGGCCGGATTGGTGCATTTCGCGCCAGCGATATTGGGGCGTCCCGCTGATTATTTTCTACTGCGAAGCATGCGGAAAGCAGCTCGAGGATTACCAGGCGCTGCGGAACGTTCTCCCGTGGTTTGAGCGCGAAGGCGCTGACGCATGGTACACGCACGCAGCCGACGAATTGCTGCCCGCGGGCACGAAATGCTCGTGCGGCGCGGCGAAATGGCGGAAAGAAACGGACGTCCTCGACGTGTGGTTCGACTCCGGTTCGACGCATCTCGCCGTGCTCAGCGAAAAAGACGGCACATGGCCGGCCGACGTGTATCTGGAAGGTCCGGATCAGTATCGCGGATGGTTTCACAGCTCCTTGCTGGTATCGGTGGGGATTCGAGGACTCGCGCCGTATCGCCAGGTGGTGACGCACGGCTGGACGCTCGACGATAAGGGCGCGCCGATGTCGAAATCGCTGGGCAACGCCGTATATCCCAATGAAATTTGCGAGAAGTGGGGCGCGGACTTGCTGCGGGTCTGGGTCGCTTCGCAGGATTACACGTCGGACATGCGTATGTCGGATGCCATGATGATCCAGCTTGCCGAGGCGTACCGCAAAATCCGCAATACCTTTCGTTTCGCGCTCTCGAACCTGTTCGATTTCGATCCCCCGAGCGATTCCATCCCCGACGCTGAGCTCTGGGAGATGGACGCCTGGATGCTTCGGCGCACGGGAGCGCTGATCCGGCAGTGCCGCGAATGGTACTCGGATTTCGAATTCCATCGCGCGTATCACGCCATCCATGATTTCTGCACGGTGGATTTGAGCGCTTTTTATTTCGACGTACTGAAGGACCGTCTCTATACTTTCGCTCCGCACAACCGTGGCCGGCGTTCGGCGCAAACAGCCGTGGATCGCATCGCGAACGCGCTCGTCCGCCTTATTGCGCCGATTCTGGCATTCACCGCGGAAGAAGTTTGGAAATACCTGCCACGAGGAGATTCAGGCCTCGCGAGCGTCCACATGGCTTCGTTCCCGTCCGCTGAGGAATTTGAGGCAGCCTTCGACGAAGCGCGCGCCTCCAAATGGGAACACCTGCTGACGGTACGAGAGGAAGTGCTGAAGGCGCTCGAGCAGGCCCGAGTATCCAAGAAGATTTCGGGTGCGCTGGAAGCGCGGGTTACCCTCGGGGCCAATGGGGGCCTGGGTGCATTGCTGCGGGAATACAGTGAGAGCCTGCCCTCCCTTCTGATCGTTTCGCAGGCTAAGCTCGCCGGCGCGGAGTTGAGCGGCGCTGCGCAGGCAGCGGGCATGGAAGGCTTGCAGATCCTGGTTGAGCGTGCGGAAGGCAAGAAATGCGAGCGCTGCTGGAATTACTCGACCCACGTAGGCGACAGCGCCGAATACCCCACCCTTTGCGAGCGCTGCCTGGCGGCGCTCGCGGAGATCGAACGCAACGGCGCTTCGGAACGCGTGAAGGGCTGATGACTTCCACGCCGCGTTCAGGCTGGCACGCGCTCGCATTCCTGGCATTTGCGGTGCTTGCCGCGGACCAAGCGAGCAAATACGCCGTCGAAAAGTTCACTTCCATAGGCTCGTTTCGCGTGCTGATTCCCGGTCTATTGAACCTGGTCCACACAAACAATCCCGGCGTTGCCTTTGGTTTGTTGGCCGATTTATCGACGCAATGGCTTGCGCCCGTGCTGATTATCTTCTCCGTGGGTGTGATTGTTCTGCTGGGGTGGCTTCTGGCCACGGGACGAGGAGGCGGCTGGTTCGGCCAATGCGGACTGGCGCTGATACTGGGTGGAGCGGCGGGAAACGTGTTGGACCGCTTATTGCGCCGCAGCGTTACCGATTTCATCGATTTTCATGTAGGCAGCCACCATTGGTATACTTTTAACCTGGCCGACTCGGCGATCGTGCTTGGCGCGGCCTTTGTAGTGTTAGAGATGTTCCGCGATTGGCCCCACCATCCGACCCAGGAGCGAGTGTAGGCGTCGTGCACCCCATCCTTTTTCAACTCGGTCCGGTCACAATTTATACGTACGGCGTTCTAGTCGCGGCGGGTGTCGTTCTCGGCTTGTGGTACGCGCGGCGGCAAGCACCGAGAGCGGGGCTCAAGCGCCGGGAAGTCTGGAATCTCGGCATCTACATGATCTTTGGGGCTCTGATTGTCTCAAAGCTCTGGCTCATCTTCAGCGATTGGGGCTATTACGCTGCGAATCCGCGCGATATCCTGAGCATCGCCACCATCCAGTCGGCCGGAACATTTTACGGCGGTGTTCTCGGCGCAGCGCTGGCGATTTTTCTTTATGCAGGCGTTCAGAAGATGCCGCTGCTTCCTGTGTTCGACACGTTTGCAGCCGCGGCTCCGCTGGGCCACGCGATCGGGCGGCTTGGATGTTTTGCCGCCGGATGCTGCTACGGCAAGCCGACGACGCTTCCGTGGGGTGTCACATTCACGAATGAAACCACGGGACGGCTTGCCGGCACTCCCCTGAATACTCCATTGCATCCGACACAGCTCTACGAGGCGGCGGCCGAGTTCCTGAATTTTCTTTTCCTGGTGTGGCTCGGGCCGAAGCAGCGCTTCCCGGGGCAAATGCTCGGCGCGTATTTTATTCTGTATGGAACCGAACGCGGCATCATCGAATTCTTCCGCGGAGATCCAGGCCGCACCCTGATGTTCCACGGGGCGTTGTCGCTGATGCAAATTGTCAGCGTGGGATTGGTTTTCACGGGGGCTGCGCTCTGGTGGCGCGGCCTTCGGGGCGCCAGCACTGCCTCCGCCGCATCGCCGATATCCCACGCAGAGTCCCCTCTCACGCCTCGGCCCGCCAAGTAGCGGCACGTCCCGCGCCTTTGTGTTTCCTAATTCCGGGCATTTCCTTCGGCGCAGAATGGACTGGATGGCAGAGCTGTGGTAAATTTCCGGCTACATCAGGATCGTCAGCGCAACACATCCGGTGAGGCAGCCCCAGGCTGCAATCGCTCAAAATCGCGAGGTCGACATGGATTCCAACGGGACTCGTAAATCAATTTCGCGCCGCGAATGGCTGCAAGCGTCCGGCATGCTCGCGGGGAGCGGCCTGCTCGCAAGCCTGATGCCTGGCTCGCTGCTTGCTCGCGCCGCCGCCCTTCCGTTTCCCGCGATTCCGCAGAAGCCTGCCGATCCCGTCGCCGCTGCCCGCGCGCAGATGGCCGCGGCACCCATCCAGGTGCAAAAGCTGAGCGACAGGCTCACGCTGCTCTCCGGCCCCGGCGGCAACATCGTGGTTCTCGACGGCCCAGACGGCAAGCTCATGGTGGACACGTTCGTCCAGCCCGTGTGGCCCCAGCTCAAGGAGCATCTCGACAGCATCAGCGGCGCGCCGCTCAAGCACGTGATCAATACGCACTGGCACTTTGACCACACAGACAACAACGCGCACGTCCGCGCCATAGGCGCCACGATTCTCGCGCATGAGAACACCAAGAAGCGCATGTCGCAGCCGCACGATCTCGTGCCCCTAGGGCTCCATTTCGATCCATCGCCCGCCGATGCGCTGCCCCAAGAAACATTCAAGACGAGCCAGAAGCTGCACGTGAATGGCGAGGATTTGGCGCTGGGCTACATCCAGCCCGCGCATACCGACACCGACATCTTCATTCACTATCAGAAGGCCAACGTGCTGCACGTGGGCGACACCTTTTTCAACGGCTTTTATCCCTTCATCGACGGCGGCACCGGCGGCAGCGTCCACGGCATGATCGCGGCCAACAACAAGATGCTCGCCTTGGCCGACAGCCAAACAAAGATCGTTCCAGGCCACGGCCCGCTCGGCGACACAGCGTCGCTCACGAAATTCCGCGACATGCTTTCCGGCATCCACGATCGCGTGCAGAGGGAAAAGGCCGCCGGGAAATCCTTGCAGGAAGTGGTCGCGTCCAAGCCCACCGCCGCCTTCGACGCGGCCTGGGGCAAGGGCATGTTCTCCCCCGACGCCTTCACCCAAATCGCCTACAACTGCCTCTAGCCGCGCGCGTTTTGGATTTGGGGCATCTTTATATCTCGTTGCAAGCAAAGCATCGCGACATCGTCTAATCGCCAAGGAATCGCAAGTTACGCAGATCGCGCTTTCGCCTCCCCAATTTGCAAATCGCACCGCTATCCCATAATCTCGCTTCATCCCGTCGTGACAACACTTTCCACTCGAACGGAGTTCATCGTTACACCAGAGGAAGCAGGCCAGCGCCTGGACCGCTTCGTCGCGTTGCGTCTACCGGAGATCAGCCGGTCGCGAATCCAATCGCTGATGGAAGAAGGCCGCGTACACGTGGATGCTGTAGCAGTGAAACCTTCCCATCGCGTGCAGCCGGGCGAAATCATTGCGATAGAAATTCCGCCGGCGGAGGCGCCGGGGGTGGAGGCCGAGGCAATTTCGCTCCAGGCTCTTTACGAGGACGAGGATATCGCCGTCATCAACAAGCCTGCGGGAATGATTATTCATCCCGGCGCCGGCGCTGACAGCGGAACGATGGTGGCCGCGCTTCTGCACCGCTACGGTGGAATCGAGGGGTTGTCCACCGTCGGCGGTCCCTTGCGGCCGGGAATCGTGCATCGACTGGACAAAGAAACATCCGGCGCGGTCGTGATTGCGCGCACGGACGAGGCGCATAAGAAGCTCGTCGATGAGTTCCGCGACCGCCAGGTGGAAAAAACGTATCTGGCACTGCTGCACGGAAAAATCAAAGGCGAAAAAGGCACCATCGACTTGCCGGTGGCTCGCGACTTCCGCCGCCGCTCCCGCATGACCGCCCGCCGCCGCGAAGGACGCGAGGCGCGCACGGATTGGCGCGAGCGATTGCGGCTGGATGGATTCACGCTCGTGGAAGCGGACCTGCACACGGGAAGGACTCACCAAATCCGAGTGCATTTTTCCACGCTGGGGTGTCCAGTTGTGGGCGACACGATGTACGGAGCGCCACGACAGGAGCGGGTTGGTTCGCAACTGCTGCCGCCGCTCGACCGGAACTTCCTCCACGCCGCCCGCTTGGGCTTCCTGCACCCGCGAAGCGGCAAGCACGTTGCCTTGCAAGCGCCCCTGCCGCCGGAGCTGGTGGACTACCTGAACATCCTTGGCCGAGCGACAAGCGCGGATCCGCGTGCGATTGACGCTGCGCTAAAAGAGTTCCTATAATCGCTGCGTGAAACTTGCGCACCTGCTGCTTGCGCTGATCTTTTTGCTGCCAATATCGGCGGCTCATGCACAACGGCAGATGCCCGCGCCGCCAGCCGCGCCGCAACTTCCAAGCAACCCCGCCAGCATCGCGGCGCAGGCCCCGAACCGTCAGGAAACGCCGCCCAATCAGAGCCAGCCTCCTCCGATCAGCGTAACCACCGGGCTGGTGCATTTAGTCGTTACGGTGACCGACCGTCACCGCAATTTCGTGACGGATCTCAACCAAAGCGATTTTCAGGTCTTCGAGAATGGAACGCCGGAAGAGATTCGATTCTTCGGCCGAGAGACCGATCTGCCGTTGCGCATCGGCCTGTTGCTCGACACGTCGAACAGTATCCGCCCGCGGCTGAGCTTCGAGCAGGATGCGGCCGTCGACTTCCTGAACAAGGTGATCCGGCACAACAAAGACATGGCCTTTCTGATGACCTTCGACAACCAACCGGAAGTGATTCAAAACTTTACCGGGGATCTCGCTCTTCTGACGGATGCCATCCATCGCCAGCGCGCCGGAGGGGGAACCGCGCTTGACGACGCCATTTACAGGGCATCCGAAATATTATCCAATCCGCCGCTGCCAAGCGGCGCCGATCCGGACGTCCGCCGCGTGATTGTCGTGATCAGCGACGGCGACGACAACTTGAGCGATCATGCCTTGAGCGACGCGATCGAAGCGGCGATCCGGTCCGAGGCGGCAATTTATACGATCAGCACAAACACCGACTGGCTCGCGATCGACGATGAAACCAAGCCGACCAAATATCATTTGAGCGAAGGCGATAAAGTTCTGAAAACGTTCGCCGACGAAACGGGAGGCCAGGCTTTTTTTCCTTACAGAATCGACGATCTTGCGCAGTCGTTCCTCGACATCGGCACCGAGCTGCGCAGCCAATATTACATTGCGTACTCGCCCAGCGCCCCGCTATCCGTGGGCCAATATCGCAAGATCAGCGTTCAGACCGGCCGCAAGGGCTTGCTTGTCCGCACCCGAAAAGGCTATTACGCCGCCGCGTCGGTTCCCGCCAGCGCCCCCGACAAACAATGAAATGCGCTGGAACACAGCCTGGCGTTCGTTTCGGTCGCAGGTGCGCGATGGCGATGAAACAAGGTGGGTTAGCCGCATGTTGCGCTTCAGAGGCTTGCCCGCATTCAACTACTTCACCGGAGCATAGTAGCCCTTGCGAGATAGGATTTTTGTGCCGGGGCGCGATACTTCGACCTTGATCTTTCGGAAGGTTCCATCGTGCTTCGTGTTCGAGGGATAATATCCCAGGACGTATTGTGAGCGCAGTTCCTCGGAAATCAGGTCGAAAGCGCTTTCGAGGTTCTTCTCACTGCGAATCTCGACTTCGCGTCCTCCTGTCTCGTCCGCCATCTTTCTCGCCACGCTGGAGCCGCCGTAGGACATTCCCATGCCGAAATAGAAGGGTTCGTCCGCCAGGCGAAGAAAGTGGATGACGGCGTCCGACCGCTGGGCTGCCTCGATGGCATCATTCAAGCTCACCTTGCTGCCGGTATCTTCCGCGTCGGACAAGACGACCACGGCTTTGCGGCCGGCTTCGGTGGCGAGTTCATCGTGGCAGGCGAGATAGACCGCGTCGTATAGATCGGTGCCGCCATTGCTGCCCTGGGGAACCGTCCCCGGAGTGACAACACCGCCGCTTGAAACCGCGCTGATCTGCGCGCTGTGGATCGCCCGATCGAGCACCACAGGGTCTTCGGTGAAATCGGCCAGAAGGTTGACGTCAAAATCAAAACTGATGACCACGGCTTCGTCTTTCTTGCGCATGACCGTCTTTACGAACCGTGTCGCCGCATCTTGTTCGGCATCCAGAATGTTTTGCATGCTTCCGCTCGTATCGATCAAAACGGCCAGCGTGATGGGCAGGTTCATGTCTTTTGAAAAGTACGCCACTTTCTGCTCCGTCCCATCTTCGTAAATTTTGAAGTCATCCTGCTTCAGATCGGTGAGAATGGCGTTCTTTTTGTCGCGGGCGGTCACAAATACGTTGACCAGGTTGGTTTGCACCTTCAACGTCTGAGACGTTTCGGGGGGCGGCTGCTGCGGTTGTTGATCGGTCTGAGGCTGTTCGCTCGATTGCACAAGCATGGGTCCTTGGTCCGATTGGGCAGCCCCGGCCGCGCGGGCCGCCACCGTACCGATCGTTGCATATCCCGCCAAGGCCAACGCAATGATGCCCACAGCAACGCCGATCAGCCGCATTGTATAATCCTCCTGTGGCCTCGTTCCGAGTGGTAGGATGCACTGCATGCGCGGACGGATGTTTGGACTTGCCGAAGCGCAAGATGCAGGCGAGAGCCCTGGCAGTTGACGATGGGGAATAAGCGAGACATTTTGATGAGCCAACGGATTCCGATGCTTGGCATCGCACTACTGCTTAGCATACCAGCAAGCGCACAATTACAGGGGACACAGCCCCCGGCCCGCCGGGCTCCCGCTGCGCAGCAGACGACGCCCGCCCAGGGAGATACTCTCGCGCGCATCAGGACGCAGACCAACCTCGTGATTGTTCCCGTCACGGTGAAAGATAGCGAAGGGCGGTTGGTGAGCGATCTACAGAAGGACGAGTTTCGCGTGTTCTCGGATGGAATTGAGCAACAAATCCTTTTGTTTTCTTCCGATTCGTTTCCGCTTTCCGCCGTGATTCTCATCGACAACGATCTCCCCCGGAAGCCCGGCGAACAAGTACAAAAGAGCCTGGCGGCGATTTCCGCCGGCTTTGGACCCAGCGACGAAGCGGCCCTCGTGACCTATGACCAATATCCGACGACCGTCTCCGATTTCTCGTTCAACAACGACGAGCTTTTCACGCACTTGAAGCGCCTCGAGCTTGGGACGCATTCCGACCAAGTCAACAGCGGCCCGACAGGGTCCGGCCCCATCATCAACGGGAACACCATGCCGACCAGCGCGCCGCCCACTGGGCAGGGCATTTCTCTTCATGGTTCGGGGAGATACCAGAACGATGCGGCCCTGGACGATGCGCTCTATGCCGCAGGCGACATGCTGAAAGCGCGCGGCCGCGACCGCCGGAAGATTATCTTTCTGATTTCCGACGGCAGCGATTCCCGGCAGAATCATCACACCTTCCAAGAGACATTGCAGGCTCTCCTGGCCGACGATGTTTCCGTGTATTCCATTTCCGTCACCCGTTCGATTCCGGTGCCGATCGGGAAGTCCCTTGTGGAGCACGGCGCCTCGGAGCTTCAGAAATACGCGGATGGCACCGGAGGGGACACCTTCCACGCGGCAAAACAATCGGACCTCGAGCGCCTCTATTCCGACGTGACGGAAGAAGCGCGCAACCAATACACCCTCACTTTCCAGCCGAACGCCGCCGACCACAGCCGCGATTATCACACCATTGAGGTTCGCGTGCGGCGCCCCAATCTGAATGTTCTGGCGCGCCAGGGCTATTACCAAAGCTCGATGACAGTCGGGCACTAGGCGGAAAAAAGTTTCGCGGCTGGGAATCATCGCTCGTGTGAAGTGTCGTTTGTTGGCTGCATCCGTTGCGCCTTTCCAGGTGGGCATAGCAATTCAAGCGGGGAGCGAAGCTCCAACACGCCTTCGCGCGCGGAGACCTTCCACGGCCGTTCAGCGGAAAGCTGGCACATCGCGGGCGCATCGATTGTCCCATTTTGCTTGCGGCCGATCACGCGGCGCGTGCGCTACTGGCGGGACGGGCTTCTTTCAGCAGGCTGAATGTGGATCAATTGCTCGTGGGAAGGGCACAGTAGTTTGAAATCGCAATAGCTGCAGGAAAAGCCGGGCTTCGCAGAAAACGCTCCCTCTCGGATCTGGTCGGCGACTTCAGCGATCCTCTGTGCGGTTGTGATGAGGGTCTTGGCGTCGCGCGTGGTGGCGATGGGCTCGTTCGTCACTAGATTGTAGAAGACGAGCCGCTTGGGAACAGCGTTGAAAATTTCCCGCGCTGCAAGGGCGTAGACGCTGAGCTGAAGATCTCCCGCAGCTGCTTTTTCATCTCGCGGCCTTCCGGTTTTGTAATCCACGATTTCGAGCTCGCCATCGCCGATGCGATTCACCTGGTCCATCCGCCCGGTAATCACAATGGAATGCTCGAGCGGCAGCTCGAACGACTTCTCCTGGTGCAGCACATCCGGCGGGGCGGCCGTATAACTCCGGTGGAACGCCTCCAGCTGTTCGCGGCCGGCCTTGCGGTATTCCTGTTCGTGATATTCATCGGGAAATCCCGCCGATGACCATTCCCGCTCATAAATCGCACGGAGTTCTTCGAGCGGCACTTTGCCGCGTTTGCGCACCTCGCCCACAAATTCCTTGATCGTCGTGTGCATCACGTTTCCGAAGGTGGTCTGCGGATGAGGACCGCCTCGGATGTTCCAGACGTACTGGAACATGTATTTCATCGGGCAGCGATCGTAGGCGTCGATGGCGGACGCGCTCAATTGCAAAGGCTCGGGGCGCGGCGGGTGATAGGCCTTGGCCCACAAAGCCGCACGGGAATACGCTCGCGTATTGTCCCGCACCGGCCCAAAGAGCTGCACGGGATCGGTTGACTCGGGAGTGGGGCCCGCGATTTCCTCCGATGCCGGCACCTGCACCGTGGGCGAAGACTGCGCGGTGTCGAATTTCTGAATCTTCGAATTCATCAGGAAGTCGTCTAAAAACGGCGAGGGCTTCTTTCGCTTGTTGATGACGGTCGAGATGATCAGGTTCTGGCGGGCGCGCGTGAGTGCGACATAAAACAATCGACGCTCTTCCTGGATTTGAAAATCGCCTTCAGGCCGTTCCTCTCTCATCAATTCCGGCGGGAATTCGAACACCGGCCTGCGCGAACCGGAAGGGAAGTCGCCTTTCGCAAGCCGCAAGATGAAAACATGCGGAAACTCAAGGCCCTTGGCTGAATGTACCGTCATCAATTGCACCGCGTCGTCCGCAAGCTCTTCGTCGAGGCAGATATCGCCATCCAACTCATTGAAATAACCGAGGTATTCGATGAAGTCCCGAAGCTGCTTGTCTTCGCTCTTCCGCTCCCACTCCTTCACGAACTCGACGAAGCGATCGAGGTATTGCCGGTCCGCTTCCGATGGCAGGGGAGCGAGTTCAAGCACTTCAATCAATTGATCGAGCAAGTCGCTCGCGGTTTTTCTTCTTGCGCTCTGTCGAAGGTCGCCCACCAGCCGAACCAGTTCCGGAAGGCGTGTCTTCTCCAGCCATTGCTCGCTCGAAGACGGGTTGCGTAACGCGCTTTCCAGTTCTTCCCAAACCGGCCGGCGGTGGTTCTTTTCAGCGCGTTCCGCCAGGCGCACCAGATCGCGTGGTTCGAGTCTCCAATACGGCGCGGCCAGCACGCGCACGCATGCGACGTTGTTCGAAGGCGCGCCGATCAGGTGCAGGTAGGCGAGCAGATCCCGAACCATCGTGCTCGACAGGATCGAGAATTTCCGTATGACGAACGGAATCCGCTTGCGCCGCAGCGCGCCGACAAGTTGATTGCGGTGCGTATGCTTGCGATAAAGCACGGCAACGCTGCGCCATGGCGCTCCCGCTTCATGCAGCCGGTCGATCTCCGACGCCACCCAATACGCTTCCTCGTCGGGGGTGCCGAAGTCGGCGATGCGGACCTTGTCTCCCTCGCGATTGTCCGTTCGCAGAGAATCGAACGGCAGCAGCGGAGATTGTTCGTTGTTGCGGATCACCGCATCCGCGACGTTCAGAATGCGTTTCGTCGAACGATAATTCTGAGAGAGCGACACGAGAAACGGGTTTTTCCCGGTTTCGGGGGGCAGCTCGCCCGCGCCGCAGAACCGTTTCAGAAATATCGTAAAACTCCCGTAGGACGCCCCGCGAAAACGATAGATCGCCTGATTGTGGTCGCCCACCGCCATGATGTTGCGGTGCCCGCCAGCCAGCAGCCAAAGCAATTCGAGTTGCGCGATATTCGTATCCTGAAACTCGTCCACGAGGACATAGCGATACTGATCGCGCATTCGCTGAAGAAGCGCCGCATCGGACCGAAGCAGCTCCGCAGCCTGAAGAATCTGTGCCCCGAAAGTGTGAAGATTGCGTTCGCGAAGCAACTGCTCGCTGATTCGATATACCCGCGCCAGTTCTTCCTGCCGCTCGACTTCTTCTTCCGCGATCCGGCAGGCGTCGGGTTCGAGCGAAGCCTTCCCTGCCTCGTGTTTTCGCCGGAGCCCCTCGGCATACCTCTGGTAAGCGTCCGGCGTGACCAGTTCATCCTGGCAGCGCGAAAAAAAAGCGACAAAGTCCCTCAAGAATTCGGCAGGCTCCGAGAGACGCCGGAAATGCACGAGCCCGAGTTCGCCGATATGCCGGCGCAGCAGGATCCGATGATCGAGGTCGTCGAGCGCTTGAATCTCCGGGTTCACCGTCTTCAGAATTTTTTCCAGACAGAACGAATGAAAAGTGCTGAGGCACACGCCTTCGGCTCGCTCGCCAACCGCTTTCACCACGCGGTATTTCATTTCGCCGGCGGCTTTGTCGGTGAAGGTGAGCCCGAGGATGTTTTCGCCCGTCAGATCGGGATTCGATTCAAGGAGGTTGCGAATCCGCTCCGTAATGACGCGAGTTTTGCCTGTGCCCGCGCCCGCAACCACCAGCAGAGGTCCTTCGCGGTGATCGACCGCGGTACGTTGCTGCTCGTTCAGGCCGAAAGGTTCTTTCGAATGATAATTGGCATTCATCCTGGGGATTCCCGCCCGCAGTATATCCTAGCAAACTCACGGCGTGGCGAATATGAAGCGAAGAGGTTAGTTTTGCGGCTTCGCCGGCCTGCCGCTCACAGGTCGCGCAGATGGAAGTGGTAGACCGCGATCACCAAGGAAATCAGCAGATAAAATCCAGCATAGCCGATCATGGTCATGCTGGGAATGGAAACGTTAGCGAAAGGCGAAAAGGGGAGAGATCCCGCGAGCGGCGCTTGCATTTCAAAAGCCGCCCGACGCCAGATGGCTTCACTTGGCATGAGGAGGCTCGATACAATGCCCACCGCTACAAGCCGCCCGCTTTCCGTAAAACCGCTCATCTGTTCGAGCCATCCTCCCATGAATGCAAATCCGAGCAAGCCGAGCACGATTATGCCGTTGGTGAGGGTGGAAAACCACGTGCCGAACATGAAGGTGACGCTCAGTGCAAGCAGGCATTCCAGACAGACAAGAAGCGCGCCTTGCAGGGGATTTTCCGGCGTCACTCCTCCCACCCAGTATCCCACGGCAATCATCCCGCCAAAAATAATCGCCACATAAGCCGCGATCATGCACGCAAAGCCGGTCCACTTGCCGATCAGGACTTGCCAGCGAGGAATGGGCTTTGTCGCAATCGCATGGATGGTGCCGGAGCTGATTTCTCCCGCAATCGTGTCCACCGAAGTCAGGATCGTGACGACAACGGCGAGAAGGTCCACGGTATAGAGCCCGAGCATGAGCATCGCACTCAGAATTTGATAGCGAATGAAGGGCGCCGTAGCACGGGTTTGGAAATCCTCCATTTGATACTTCATCGCGATGCCAAACAGAACGAGACACGCGAGGCCCGCCAGGAGCGCGGTCCAGAGGATTTTTTTTCGCGCAGCCTCGCGAAAGGTTATGCCCGCCATGGTCCAGCAGCCCATCAAAGCCCCCGATCCTCACCCATGATGCGAACGAAAAGATCCTCGAGGGACGCTCGTTCGGGTGTGAATTCATATATCTCCGAGCCTGCCGCGACCAGGTGGCGCAGAACATCAGGAAGGGCGTCTCGCGAGCTGGTAGTGAAAGTGAGTTGTTCACCCTCGAGATTCATCCCGGTGCCCCAGGCGGCAAGTCCCGCCACAACCTGGGTTGTAAAATTCCGGCCACGAACCACAACCCGGATTTCGCCTTGGCCGAAAATTCGCAAATCATGGCTGGCAACAACTTCGCCATCCTTGATGAACGCGACATGGTCACACGTAACTTCCACCTCCCCGAGCAGGTGGGAGTTCAGAAACACCGTTGCGCCGCGCTCCCGCTGGGAGCGGATTACATCTCGGACCAGCCGCCGCCCCATCGGATCGAGTCCGGAGGTGGGCTCGTCGAGAAAAATGAGTTCTGGTTCGTGAATGAGCGCCTGTGCCAGCCCAATCCGCTGCATCATGCCTTTGGAAAAATCGTGGATGTGCTTATCGCGATGAGGAGCGAGCCCGACCATATCCAGCAGCGGGGGCACGCGTTCGCGCAATTGGGAGGCGGACATTCCGCAGAGGCGGCCGTGCAGATGCAAAAGCTCCGCGGGCGTCAGCCATTCGTAGAACCGAAAATGCTCGGGCAAGAAGCCGATTTTTCGCCGCACCTCGACGCCGCCGGCGGGGCTGCCCAGAACAAAGGCCTCCCCGCTGGTGGGTCTCACGAGCCCCAGCAGCATTTTGATCGAAGTGCTCTTGCCCGCGCCGTTCGGCCCCAGAAATCCAAAGATGGAGCCGCGACGAACTTCGAGCGACAGATTCCGCACTGCAACCTTCGTCCCGTAAACCTTGCGCAAATTTTGTGTTTGGATCGCGAAACCATCCGAAGGATTCAGAGGATCCTCCTCGTTCTTGGCTCTTACTTCAGCGAGTCCGCCAGCGGAAGAGCGCTGCTGGAGTCTCCGAACCCCGTGAGGGAATAAGCCATTCCATTTTTTGTCCAGATCAATGCGTAGCTCGGTCCCCGCCGCCCGGCCATATCAAGAAGCGTGCCGTTTACCCCGTCGACCTTTACGATCTGATAGGACCGCATAAACCGGGGGATCGACACGCCCAGAGTCGACTTCCAGTTCACCGTTTGGAGAAACTGATGGGCTTGGCTGGGACTCATCCCGGCGAGTTCCAGGCCAATTTGTGCAAGTTGTTCGACATCCAGGCCGACGGGAACGTTCACGACGGGACTCGGACCCTCGCTCAGAATCACGCAGTCGCTATATTGCGTCGATGATGGTGGCGGCGTCGCGATGTTCGCCGCAGCGCTGGCTGGGCCGGGACAGTCACCGTACTGCGCCCGAACCGTTCGCGGAATTTGCACGGCGACAACGGCGCCATTGATGGATTGGGGCAATACCAGATCCGAACGTCCAGCCTCCTTGACGATCGCTTGCAGCCGAGCGAGATCGACCGTTAGCTGGAATGCGTGCTGACCACCAACCATTAAGTGTGGTGCATCGTTGCGCTTGCCGAGCAATTGCGCGGGAAACCCAGCGAGCTGGCTGGCGGACTTCCCATCGGATGCGGGCTGATCCTTCTCATTTACGGTGACATCGACCCGGTCGGAAATCATTTGACTGACCATCTGCTGCAAGGTCGGGTTGGCGTTGGGGCCTACAAAATTCGACAAATCGACATTGACCGCTTGTACTTTCTGAATCCGCAGCGAGTCAAAGAATCGGCGGCCCAGACTTCGGCCCGGCGGAACGCTCAGCCCCACTGCCACGACCGCGATGACAATGGCTGCCGCCCATACCGGATGCCAGCACTTATTCTCGGAATTCTGAGCTGTCATGGAACCCTCCTACGCACGCTCCGCGCATTTTCACCGATTGCCAGCTCCGCATCGTAGACCGCGAAGATGAATAAAACCTGAAAGATTATGGAGCGCAAGAAAGGCTGTAAACGCGATTGCGGCTCTCGATTTTGGAGATATGCCCGTATTGGCGTCTGGTGTAGTCTACTGGCACACCGAGCAGAACCCTTATAAGCCTGTGCGTTGAAGATATTTCCGCCGGGCTTACGAGGCATGCTTCCGGAGGAAATATCGATGACCACTAGAGCGATTCGCAGTGCGATGGTAACGATGTGCGTGTTGCTCGCCGGATTGATTCCGTTCGTGACGCCCGCGCAGCAACTCGAGAGCATCGACTTCCCAACTTCCGGCGCGCCGGCCGCGCAGCCCGCCTTCGTCGAAGGCGTAAAAGACCTCTACAATTTCGAGTTCGATGAAGCGGCGGTGGCTTTCCAAAAAGCCGAAGCCGCCGATCCTGGTTTCGCGATGGCCTATTGGGGCGAGGCCATGAGCTACAACCATCCGCTCTGGGCCGAAGTCGATGTGGATCGAGCCAAGAAGGCTCTCGAGAAGCTAGCGCCCACATCGGCGGAACGCGTCGCGAAGGCAGGGACGGCGAAGGAGAAAGCCTACCTTGGCGCCGTCAACCAGCTGTTTTATGCGCCGGGCGACAAGCTTGCGCGAGACACGGCCTATTCGCAGGCCATGGAGAAAATGTACGAAAAGTGGCCGGACGATAACGAAGTGGACGTGCTCTATGCGCTGTCGCTGCTCGGCACCGTTCGCCCCAGCGACACCGGGTTCCGGCGCCAGGCTCTGGCCGCTTCGATCTGCCTGACCGTTTTCCAGAGGAACCCGAACCATCCCGGCGCGGTTCATTACATCATTCATGCTTTCGACGACCCGGATCATGCAATTCTGGCGCTGCCCGCGGCGCGCGTTTACGCCAAGCTCGCACCGTCCGCTCCGCACGCATTGCACATGCCGTCGCACATTTTCCTGAGACTGGGAATGTGGCAGGACGTGGCCAAATCCAACACGGTCGCCTATCAGGCGGCCGCGGAACTGAATGAGCGCATGCACCTGCCCGAAGGGCGGGAGGATTTCCACACACTCTCGTGGCTTCAATACGCGAATCTGATGCTGGGCAAGTTCGATGAGGCGAAGAAGGATCTCGAACTCGCCAAGGCGGCCGACGATCGCAATCCGAACAATGGCCGCGTCCACGAGGGCTACCTGGAAATGCATGCTCGCTACATCCTGGAGACCGGGCAGTGGGAAAAGATCCCCGTCCAAACCGCCGACGTTGCACCAGCCGGCATGGATGGAGGCGTATATGGCGGCACCGGTGCATGGACGTTTATTGCCGGCTTGAGCGCCGTTAAGCTTGGCGATCTCACGACGGCAGGGCAGGCAGCTGCGCAGCTCGATGCGATGAGCAAGCAGGTTGAGACTAGCAGGACGGCTTATGCTGCGAAGCCGTTCGCCGTGATGGAAAAGGAGCTCGAGGCGGAAACGCTGCTCGCCCAGGGCCGGAAAGAAGATGCCGTTCGAGTCGCGAAAGAGGCTGCCGATATTGACCTGACTCTCGCTCCCCCATCCGGACCGCCGGAGCCCATCAAACCGGGCCTGGAACTCTATGGCGACGTGCTCATGGAAACCGGACACGCAAAGGAAGCGGCGGACGCTTACGAGCAGCAACTGCTGCGCACGCCGAATCGAACTCCGACCGTGCAGGCGCTAGCGCGCGCGAAGGGCACAACGGCCACAGTGGCAGCCGCGTTGCAACCCTAACGCCGGGCTTTATCGAGAGACGACAACCGTTATTGGCACCGGCGAAAATAGTCGCTACGCGGCATTTTCGCCGGGTTTCACAGGACACGTCGCCACGGCGGCAGCTTTTTAGTCGTCGAGAAAGCGACCCAACAGCTGTACGCCGAATGTGGAGCCCCCTCAAGACCCTTGACTACGGATGAGGCTCATCTCGGCCGCCTCCCGGATAGATCTGGAGCTGCCGGGAGGCCAGATGAGCGACTGTTACCCGTGCTCAGCGCTGCCGATCATTCCCTTGAGGCCGGTCGCCGCCACGGTTTGGATGAGCATTTTCATTCGGGCGCGCCGATGGACGCTGGTTAGTTCGCTGCTGCCGCTGTTGATTGTTCCGCTGTGGCGCGGCGTTCGGGCGTTCATTGTTGCGCTGCGGAGCCGCATTGGGGCGTTCGGCTCTTTCGGGGCGTGTTCCATTTGCATTCCGGTTCATATTTTCAGACGCGGGCCGGTTCGCATTGTCTGGGCGCCGGTTGAACTCTCCGGGCCTGGCCGTGGCGGCGATTCCGGGCCTGCCATGATTTACTGACGCGAGTTGGTTTCGGTTCATGCCGGCGGTGCGTTCGTGCTGCATTTGCATGGAGGTTGCCGAGACATGTTGCTCGCGGGCCGCCGATTCTTCCGCACGAGTCGGACGGACGCCAATTCCGCCGGCGCCGCCATTGTAGCTGACGCGGTTCGTGTTGTTGACGACGACTGTCCTGTTATAGGTATTATGAATGATCGAGACGTTTACATTGCTTACTGCACGGTTGTAATTGAACACTCCGCGGTTCCAATACCCGCCCGCGTAACCGACTCCGCCGTAGCCGAAGCCATAATTGATGCCGCCGTAGAAGCCCACGTGGGGACCCCAATAACCAGGGTGCCACACGTATACGCTATCGCGCCAACCCCAATAACCCGGAGTCCACAGGAAACCGGGGCGCGGCGCCATAACCCATGTGCCAGGCACCCAGTAATAACCATCCGTTCCCCAGGCCCAATAGCCGGGGGTCCAAATAAAACCGGCTTCGGGACAGATCGGCTGCGCGTAAACAGGAATCGGTGGCGGGCCAACCCGGACGGAAATGCCGACATTTATTTATTTGTGCCGATGACACGGTTGGCATGGCAAACATCACGAATGCCAATAACAGCCAGCCAAAAGAACGGATATTGCGCATATGCGTCACACCTCGAATGGGGATATCCCGCTTACGCGGGAAAACGTGAATCAGTATAAAGATCAGGCCCGCAGGCGATGACCGGGCTGGATGCCTGCATTCGCTTACACTATATTAACCGGCGGACGAGAAATTTTTCCCGGAAAATTCGCCGACTTTTCGTCAGGGGTACCTGCCCACTGCCTGTGTTTTGCGCGGCGGAAATTTCGAAGCGGACGTTTGCCGCAAGGCGATGCGTCAGATAGAATAGCCGTTCCCCACAGAGCCTAAAATGAACGAGATACGCCTCTACAACACGCTGACGAATCGGCTGGAAGCGTTCGAGCCGCTGCACAAGGGCGAAGTGCGCATCTACACCTGCGGGCCAACGGTCTACGCCTTCGCTCACATCGGAAATTTCCGGACCTTCGTGTTTCAAGACATCCTGCGGCGGTTCTTGCATTCGCGCGGATACCGCGTGCTGCAAGTAATGAACGTCACCGACGTGGACGACCGCATCATCCAGAACGCGGCGCGCGCCGGCATCGGAATACGCGAATATACGGAGAAATATATTCGCGCATTTCTCGAAGACACGGACGCGCTGCATATCGAGCCGCCCGAGGAACTGGTCCGCGCCACCGACCACATCGACGACATGGTCGCACTGATTGAGCGCCTGCAGGAAAAAGAACTCACCTACACAAGCGACGGCTCGATCTATTTCCGCATCGCCAAGTTTCCTCAGTATGGGAAGCTTTCAAAAATCGCCACCCTGGGGATGAAGGCGGGAGCGCGCGTGGACGTGGATCAGTACGAAAAGGACGATGCGCGCGATTTTGCCTTGTGGAAGGCGCCGAAGCCGGACGAGCATTTCTGGGAGACGCGCATCGGGCCGGGGCGTCCAGGCTGGCATATCGAGTGCTCCGCGATGGCCATGAAATATCTGGGCGACACGCTCGATATTCACACCGGCGGAGTGGACCTGGCATTTCCGCACCATGAAAACGAGATCGCGCAGAGCGAAGCGGCCACGGGCCGCCCCTTTGTCCGCTATTGGCTGCACGCCGAACATCTGATCATCGACGGCCAGAAGATGTCGAAATCGCTGGGGAACTTCTACACCATGCGCGACCTCTTCGCCCAGGGCCAGAAGCCATCGACCATCCGCTTTCTTCTGCTTTCGGTGCCCTACCGGCGCCAGCTTAATTTCACCGAAGACGGACTTCGACAAGCGCAGAACTCCATCGAGCGGCTGCGAAACTTCGTATCGCGGCTGAAAAACGCGCAATTTTCGGCTGGATCGAATCCGGAGATCGTGAAGCGCGTGGAGAAAGCGGAACAGGATTTCGACGCCGGGCTGGGAGACGACGTGAATACGGCTGTGGCGCTGGCCTCCGTTTTCGACCTGGTTCGCGACGTGAACACAGCCATGGACCGGGGCACATTTCTGCAGGGAGATGCGCCGCGCGTTCTGACGGCCATGGAGAAATTCGACAGCATCCTGGCCGTGTTGGCGGATGACGATGCCGATCAGTTGCGAAAGCTTGGCTTTGCCGCCGAGGAACCGCGCATGAGCACGGAACAGGTGGAAGCGCTCGTCGCGGAGCGCAACATGGCCAAGCGCGGCCGCGACTTCAAGCGTTCCGACGAAATTCGCAAGCAATTGGCCGCTTCTGGTATCCTTGTGGAAGATACAAAGGACGGCAGCGTCCGATGGAAGTACAAATGAGGCTTGCCGCAAAACACGCGCGACCGCCGCATCGCCAGCCAAGCCACGACCGCCCCAGTCTCTTCGGAGTGGATTGATCTTTCGCCCGCTCGTTACTTGATTCATGAGGCACTTGAATCGAGGAATCCATTCGTACACGTCATAGAGGTGAGATTCTGGGAGTAGGAGCACCGTGACAACCACGCTTGACCAACTGAAACTGCCGCAGATTGTGACCCAGTTGCCGGGTCCGAAGGCGAGACACGTGGTGGAGCGCGACCAGAAGGTCGTGTCACCTTCTTACACGCGCGAGTACCCGCTCGTTGCGAAGCAGGGCCGCGGCGCACTCATCGAAGATGTGGACGGCAACACGTTTCTCGACTTTGCCGCGGGAATCGCCGTGGTGGCAACCGGACACTGCCATCCCGAGGTGGTGGCCGCCATTCAGCGGCAGGCCGGCCAGTTGATTCACATGTCCTGCACCGACTTTTATTACGAGGGCATGGTGGAACTGGCGGAAAAGCTCGTCTCGATCACGCCGGGCAAGGAACGAAAACAGGTCTACTTCGGAAATTCCGGGGCCGAAGCCATCGAAGCGGCGATGAAGCTTGCGCGGTACCACACCAGGCGAGAGAAGTTCATCGCGTTTTACGGCTGCTTCCATGGACGAACCATGGGCGCTCTATCCCTGACTGCGAGCAAGGCCATCCAGCGAAAGGGTTTCGGTTCGCTGGTGCCCGGAGTGTTTCATGCTCACTATCCAAACACCTATCGCGGCTCGGGCGGCATTCGCCCCGAGCACGCGGCCGAGGATGCGCTCGCGTACATTGAAGACGAACTGTTCCGGCGAGTGGTCGATCCACGGGACGTCGCGGGAATTTTCATCGAGCCGATCCAAGGGGAAGGCGGCTACGTGCCGGCGCCCACTGAATTTCTGGCCGGCCTGCAGCGGATTTGCCGCCAGCATGACATCTTGCTGATTGCCGATGAAGTTCAATCGGGCATGGGAAGAACGGGAAGATGGTGGGCGGTGGAACATGCCAGTATCGAGCCGGACATTTTATGCACTGCGAAGGGAATCGCCTCGGGGATGCCACTCGCCGCCATGATTGCGCGAGTGGACCTGATGGACTGGCAGCCGGGTGCGCACGCATCCACGTTCGGCGGCAATCCGGTGGCGGTGGCGGCTTCCCTGGCGACGATCGGACTGCTCGAGCGGAGCTACATAGCGAACGCCACCCGCATGGGGGCCTACATCCTGCGCCACACCGCGGACTGGCGCAGGCGGCACCGCATCGTGGGCGATGTGCGCGGGAAAGGCTTGATGCTGGGCATCGAGATCGTGCGCGACCAAACCACCAAGGAGAAAGCGCCTGGGCTGCGGAACCGAATCGTGCAGATGGCTTTCCAGAAGGGGCTGCTGATATTGGGAGCCGGGGAAAACTCCATCCGGATTGCGCCGCCACTGACGATCGAAGAGGAACAGGCCGCCTTTGCAGTGAATACGCTCGATGCATGCATTAGCGCAGTAGAGAGTGGAGCGTAATTTCAGCGCGGCAAGCCAGAAAGCTTTGTTACGATGCACAGGCCCGCTTCGGCGGGCCTGCTTTATTTTGGCGCGCACACACCCTTCCGGGCGTCGTTTTGAAGCCGGGAATGGGCTGCGCCACTCCATTGGGAGGAGAAATTGCCCCGCATCCTGGACGTCGGTTGCGGTCCGAAGAAGTATCCGGGCTCAATCGGCTTGGACATGAATCCGGCCACAGCGGCCGACGTGCTGTGCCATCTCGACCGCGGCGGGCTGCCCTTTCGCGACAATTCGTTCGACCAGGTGCGGGCCGAGCACGTGATCGAGCACGTGGACAACATCATTGCCACCATGGAAGAATTTCATCGCGTGACCCGGCCCGGCGGCAGGATTTTTCTGGCCACACCGCACTATACCGATTACAGCTCCTTCCGCGACCCCACGCATCGCTGGCATTTAAATACCTATTCGTTTCTGTACTTTTATCCCGGCGGGATGCATGGCCGCGACATGTGGTACACCCAGGTGCGGATGCGCGAGGTGAAGCTCCATGTAAGTCTGCTGAAGCTGTGGCGCGCGTTCGGATTTGAATTCCTCGTGAATCATAGCCGGATGTTCGGCCAGTTCTGGGAGCACTACTTGAGCTTCTTAATTCGCGGGAAACTGATGGAGTTCACCTTCGAGGTCATCAAGTAAGCTCGATGGCGCTCATTCTCGACATTGGCTGCGGCCGCAAGAAATATCCGGGCTCGATCGGCATCGACATGAGCCCCGCGGGCCAGGCGGACGTCCTCTGCGACTGGGAAAAGACGCTGCCCTTTGCCGACAGCAGCTTCGACAAGGTCCGGCTGGTTCACATCATCGAAGAGGTCGATAATATTTTCCGGGTGCTGGGCGAAGCCCATCGCGTGGCAAAGCCGGGCGCACGTGTGACGATCGTGACGCCGCACTATACAGACCACGCCTCCTATTGCAGCCCCGCGCACCGATGGCACCTTTCCAGTTTTTCGCTGTGGTTCTTCAGCGACCGGCCCGGAGAATACGACTACTACGCGCCGGCTGATTTTCGCGAGAAGCGCGTCCGCGTGGAATTGCTGCGCATCTGGCGGGCGCTGGGCTTCCAATTTTTGGTAAACCATTTTCGCTGGTACCGCAAATTCTGGGAGTATTATCTCTGCTTCGTGATTCGCGGGAAGACAGTCGAGTGGGAGCTTGAAGTCGTGAAATAGGTGCGGCGATGTCAGTGTTTGCGCGCTTGGCGTTTGCTTGGGTGGATTTCGGGGCTCGCAAGGGCTTGACGGAAAACGTCGCCGAAGATTCGTCCGGCACGCCTCAGGCCTTAGTTAAAAAGAGAGCGCGCCAAACCGGCATTCGCGGCGAGACCTACGCCTATTGGTATCTGCGCCGCCATGGTTACATCCTCGTGGCTCGGAATTACATGTTCCCCGGGTTCAAGGGAGAAATCGACATTGTGGGATACGACGGGCCGGTGCTCGCCTTCGTCGAGGTGAAGACTCGGGTCGCGCCGGCCGCAGGGCAGTCCAGCCTCGGATACACAAAGCCTGAAGAAGCGGTTCATTGGGATAAGCAACGCAACCTGACGCGCATGGCGCAGCAATTTCTGCGCGTTCGCCGAATCGAATCGAGTTCGTACCGATTTGACATTCTTGCCATCGAGAACCGAGCGGGCGCACCTCCCGAGGTACGTCTTCACAAAGGCGCGTTTCGGCCGTACGCGTGGCACGCGGAGTAAGCGACGCGAGCTAGCACGCAGCAGATTCAACGGCGTCCCCCTGAGGAATCCACGCAGCATAAGCATCGAATCAGGTACCGAGGCGTTTGTTGGATAGTGAGTCAGTTTGAAATTTCAGGCGTCACGAAGGGTTGCTGAATTGTGAATTGCCGCCCTCGCGAGATAGTATAGCGGCATGTCGAATCCCTGGCTGAATGTGTCTCTCTCCGAGTACGAAGGGCACATGAGCTCGGTGGAAGTCCAGCAATTAGGCGTTCTGTCCGATCTATTCGCGGAAGCGATACGATGCTGCCGTCCGGCGTCAATCGCGGTCTTGGGAATCGCTGGCGGAAACGGACTCGACCAGGTTGACAGCAGTATCACTGCACGCGTCGTTGGGCTGGACCTAAACCCGCTGTATCTCGAAGCCGCAGGGCAGCGCTATTCGCATCTGCCTGGTCTTGAGCTCCACTGCGTCGATCTGTCTAAGCAGCATGTTGAATTGGAACCCGTTCAACTCGTTCACGCGGCTTTAGTTTTCGAGCACGCGGGAGTCGATTGTTGCCTGGAGAACGCCATATCAATGATTGTTCCAGGAGGAAATTTGTCCGTCGTGCTCCAATTGCCGACGGACAGCGGACAAACAGTAGGCGCAAGCCAGTTTTCCTCGATTCAGAATCTGAAGTCTCACTTTTCCCTCATCAGTCCCGCATGGCTGTGCGAATCGCTCGCTGTACGTGGATTTCGGCTGATTCACCAAACAACGCGCGCGCTACCCGCAGGCAAAGGTTTTTGGACAGGGATTTTCTCTGCGCTCGAGGTACACCACCGGAAATGAGACCACGACTTTATGCCCAAAGCCTAAAATTGAAGCCAGTTCAAGCCCCCTGAATTTCAAACTGATCCACTACCATTTGTTGGGATGTGTTTCGATGGCAATGCTTGCCGTAGTAGAATGTGCGCCATGAACCGTCGGCTTAACGCCGCAGTAGCAGCACGATCCAGTGGAGGAGGAAAGTTTGCCGGAACTCCGTAAGGACCCGATCACAGGCCGATGGGTAATCATTTCCACCGACCGGTCCAAACGTCCCACGGATTTTCTTCGAGAGAGCGTCCAGATCAAGGGAACCGGCATGTGCCCCTTTTGCCCCGGGAACGAAGGAAAGACTCCGCCGGAAGTCCTGGCCTATGGGCGCAATGGCGGGGCTCGAAACACGCCCGGATGGTCGCTCCGCGTGGTGCCTAATAAATTCCCGGCCTTAGGCATCGAGGGGGGACTCGATCGCGAGGGAGAAGGCCTGTTCGATCGCATGAATGGGGTTGGCGCGCACGAAGTGATCATCGAAACGCCCGACCACCGAAGTACGCTCGCCTCCCTGCCGGCGACAGCCACCCAAGAGGTTTTCAGCGCCTTTCGCGATCGCGCGCTCGACCTTAAGAATGACCGGCGCTTCCGTTACATCCTGCTCTTCAAAAATCACGGGGAGCCCGCGGGAGCTTCTCTGGAGCACACACATTCGCAGTTGATCGCCCTGCCGATCGTGCCGAAGCGCGTTCGCGAAGAAGTGGATAGCTCCAAGCGCTACTACGACGAAAAGGAACGCTGTATTTTCTGCGACATGATCCGGCAGGAAATCGAAACCGACTCCCGCGTGATCCTCGGCAATGAATCCTTCATCGCACTGGCTCCTTACGCGCCGCGCTTTCCGTTTGAAACGTGGATCCTGCCGAGACAGCACAGCTCTTCATTTGAAAATATGCCGGCCACATATTACGGGAGCCTGGCAACGGTGCTGCGCGAATTCCTCACGCGCCTGGACGCCGCCCTTTCCTTTCCCTCCTACAGCTTTGTGGTGCACACCTCGCCCATCGGCGAAGAGATCAACGATCACTACCATTGGCACATCGAGATGATGCCGAAGCTGACACGGGTGGCCGGCTTCGAATGGGGCACCGGCTTCTATATCAATCCCACGCCGCCGGAAGAAGCGGCTCGTTTCTTGCGCGAAGCAGCGTTGTAGTGACGCGGATGCCACTCGAGCGCCCCAGAGTCTTCTTTACAGACTACTCCTTCTGCTTTACCGTACTGAACGAAACGACGGGAAGTCCGAGTGAGGTCCGTTGATGTCGAATGGAGCTGCGGAAACGATCTGGTATTGTGTGGTGGTTCGGGATGAGGCGACCACGCAATGTATGCACTACCGATGCGTGTGGACGCAACGAGAGGCGGAATTATATAAGATACAGATCGAACAGGCGGAAGACCGTCCGGGACGTGTTACCAGTACGGTGACGATCGAAACGCTTCCGGGCGGCGAGCTGCCAAGAAAGATTCTCTGAAACCCGCACCGTCAAATCGCAGGCAGGCGATCGTGGCGGCGCCGAATCTTTCGGACATCAGGAGGCTGAACTTTGGTGAGTAACGCCACGACAGACATCTTTTTTTGGGTAGTGGTTCGAGATAAGAAAACCAGAGAAGTCCTCAGCTCGAGGAACTTCAAAAGTCACAAAGAAGCCATCATGTACGACGTGCCACCAGAAGATCGCACTCGGGGAGGCCACGATACGGATGTGTCGATCGAAATCCTGTCCGCGGAAAAAGTGCCGAAGTAGAGCCCTACGCTGGCGCAAGCCCCGAAGCGATCGCCCGCCTTGTATTGCTCCTCGACCGCTGCATCACATCCATTTGTGGATTGAACTCCGGAATGCGGCGATTCCCGATGCTCAACAATGAATCACATAGATGCAGAGAGCCGAGCCGGTTGACGGAAAGAACGGATTCGTGGTTTCGCCGTTGCGTTTAGTGCGCGTTGTAACAGGAATTCTGGAGGGCGGCTCAGCAGCCGTCCTTGTCTGCGGCAATGGTGTGGCAAGCGCCATCGAAGAACTCACCAGCGCTTGCGTGTTTTTATTGACCTTCCGCTTTTGCCGGCTCGGCAGGATGATGCTCCCAATACTCGATGAAGTTGGTGACGTTGTAGTTGAATTCCTTCGGATATTCCCGGAAGTGGAAGTGTCCAGCCTTGTTCACGATAATCATGCGCACGCGCGGGTTTTTGGCCGCAAGCACATTGTACAGGTCCAACCCACGCGCCAGGATTACCGATGGATCGTCGTGCCCCCAATAGAGCAGCACGGGCACTTGCAAAATACCTTCGTTCTGGATGCGCTCAAGCTGCGATACCTTCCAGGCATTGAATCCTGGATTCGGCCTCATATCGAACAGAGGCGCTCCGGCGCCGGCTTTGACCTTTGCCACCGTCACTTGCCGGACGGGGAGGCTTGCCATGTACTTCCCTGCCTCGAAATACTCGTCGTCAAACGCCAGATCGGGCCGGGCGGTAATCGCCTGAATCCTGCACTTCCGCTCCACCCAATCCGGTTCCTTGGGGCAATTGGCGAGCGCTTGCTGCCGCGTCGAAGGACCGGGAGGCGCGGCGGTGAGAGTGTCGCACATGACGAGATCGCGGACGACTTCGGGATGCTGCAGGGCAAGGAACATAATATCCGCCGAGCCATGAGACTGGCCGACCAGATGAACTTTGCCGAGCTTCATGGTCTGAATGAACTGATACAGGTGGTCGATTTCGCCCTGCAGGTTGTAATCCTTGTCGTCTTTCGGGTTGTCCGTCATCCCCGAGCCGATCTTGTCGTAGGCGTAGACATGAAAGTGCTCTGAGAGGCCCCGAATATTCTTCGACCAGGCATTCGCACTGGAATGGCCGGACCAGCCTTCACCATGCACGAGCACCATAGGCTCGCCGCTGCCCATCTCGTAATAGCGTGTACGGATGCCATTAACATCCACGAATTTTGCCTTGAGGCCATTGACCTCGCCATTGGGCTCAACCGACGCCTGGAGCGGATAGCAAAGCAGGGTCAACAGGAGCATCGCGGCGACCACCGCCAGTTGCAGGCTTCGGCTCCAGCAATCGCTGCCCGATTCGGAATTTTCATAGATATCTCTTCTCATGTCGTTTATTCCTTTTTTCAGTGCGGCCGCATCGCCAAGGAGCCTGCTGGACCAGCGCGCGACTTTATCATCCTAGACGTCCGTGCCGAGCTCTGGCAGCCGCCATGGAACGAGTGTTGTCCCCTCGAGTAATCGATGCACTCGTGAAGGTCCGCGCCTCGGGCGGAATTGGAGTTTTAGGCGGGCGGATGTTACTTTTGTCCGACGGCGGCGCGGGAAATGTACCGCAAGGAAGCCTTGGAAGCCGAGGTGAATGGCCATGACTTGGGCAAAGCGACGAGCAATCGTGATTGTTGTACTCATTATATTTCTCCTGCTGTTTATATGGGCTGTGTGGAAACCGCAGCGCCTGGCGTCGAACTCCGTTTTGGTGATCAACGCAGAGGGCGAGATCGACGAGCAGAGGCCCACGAGCATCCTGGGGGACCTGACCGGCAATCCCACGCCGGTGCTGCACGATTATCTCGACGCGATCGATTCCGCCCGCACCGATCCGCGCATTGTCGGCATCGTGGTGCGCATCGCGCCGCTCGACACCGGATGGGGAAAACTCGAAGAAATCCGCGCTCACCTGCTGGCGTTCCGCACGAGCCGTAAGCCGAGCATCTGCTATCTCGGATACGACGGCGTCGGCAATCCGGAATATTACCTCGCCACCGCCTGCCAGCAGATTTGGCTTGTGCCATCGAATCCGGTGGACATCCGCGGAATGATGGCCGAGGCGCTTTTTTTCCGCGGCACGCTCGACAAACTGAAGGTGATTCCCCAGTTCTATCACATCGCCGAGTACAAGACGGCGTACAACATGTTCACGGAAAAGAAATTCACCCCGGCGCACCGGGAGGAGGTCGAGTCGGTCCTGCGCAGCATTTACAACCAGTATGTGACAGATTCGGCGCAGGCGCGCCGGATGGACCGCGCGAAGTTCGAGGCGATCGTGGATTCCGGTCCGCTGCTATCGAGCGACGCGGTGCAAGACGGAATCGCCGACCGGCTTGGATACTGGGACCAGGTGCAGAGCTATTTCAGGGCGCGATACCACAGGTGGCAGCCGGTCCCGCTCAGCCGCTATCGCGGCTATTTGCCGGACGCCGGAGGCAGCGAAAAAATCGCCATCGTGCATGCCACCGGTTTAATCGTATCGGGTGACTCGCAAACCACGCCCGGCGGGGGCTTTGTGATGGGCGGCGACTCGGTGGCTTCCGACATCCGCGATGCCCGCAACGACTCAAGCGTCCGAGCCATTGTGCTGCGCATCGATTCCGGCGGCGGATCGGTGGTCGGAAGCGAAGTGATACGCCGCGAGGTGGAACTGGCGCACGGACGGAAGCCGGTGGTGGTTTCCATGTCCGACGTGGCCGCATCAGGCGGTTATTGGATTGCCACTCCCGCGGACAAAATTGTCGCCGACCCGAACACAATTACGGGCTCCATCGGCGTCCTGACGGGCAAGCTGAATCTTTCAGGACTCTACAATCTACTTGGGATGAGCACGGATTATGTGGCGACGAGCGATAACGCCACGCTATTTTCCGCGCAACAGAATTTCACGCCCGCGCAGGAAGCCTATATCAAGAAATCGCTCGACGACACCTACACGCAATTTACCGAAGGAGTCGCCAAGGGGCGCGGCATGTCCGTCGAAGCGGTGGACAGGATCGCCAAGGGACGCGAATGGTCCGGCTCGCAAGCGAAGGAGCTGGGCTTGGTGGATGAGCTGGGCGGAATCGACCGCGCGATTGAAGTGGCGAAGGAACTCGCGCACATTCCCGCCAGCGAGTCGGTTCGGATCGTGCGGTATCCGCAAGAGAAGAATTTCATACAGGAGCTATTCGAGCGCGAGCGGGATCAGATTACCGAGTCGCGCTCGCTTGAGGTAACGCTGCGGCGGATTCTCGGCGGAATGGAACCGGTGCAGGCCCGCGTGCCATACGAACTGCGTATCCGTTAATGTAATGGGGCGAATCGCCACGCTGTCTGAGCGCAGGGCGGAAGAATGGACATAAATCATGTGAAAGGGCCCGCGAGAACTCCTGTGCGCTGGGTGGTGCTGTTTCTTCTTTGTCTGATGTACCTCATTACCTACCTGGATCGCGTAAGCCTGGCCAATACCGCGCCACTTATCAGCAAAGAATTTGGATTCAGCAAAGTGACGATGGGAGTGATCTTCAGCGCTTTCATCTGGTCGTATGCGCTGTTCCAGGTTCCGGGCGGCTGGCTGGGCGATCGATTCGGACCGCGCAAAATCCTTTCGTCCATCATGGCTTACCGGACGGTGATTGCCATCCTTACGACGAGAGCGACGGGGCTATTCTCGTTCTGGAGCGTTCGCTTCTCGCTAGGCATTGGTGAAGCAGGTGCGTTTCCCACGGCGACACGCGCCATGCAGATGTGGTTTCCGCGAAACGAGCGCGGGCTCGTGCAAGGCATGAGCCACGCCGCCAGCCGCCTGGGCGCGGCAATTGGGCCGCCTCTGGCTGTGGTAATCATGGTTCACTACGGTTGGCGCTGGGTCTTCTACGCGATCGGTCTGCTCAGTTTGTTGTGGTCCGTTCTTTATTTGTTTGCGTACCGCAACATGCCGGAGGAGCACGAGGGAGTGAGCCGCGAAGAACTTGCCCTTATCCGCGGCGTCGACGACAAGGGCGAAATAAAACAAGCAAACATTCAGAAGAAACCAAAGGTGCCATGGGGCTTTTTGCTGAAGCACTCGAATATGTGGGCGGTAATGTGTGCCTACGCCACCTACATATACTGCTTGTGGATTTTCCTTTCATGGCTGCCGTCCTATCTGGTCGAGTACCGCAAATTAACTTTGATCAAAATGGGCTTTTTTGCCTCGCTGCCCTTGTTGGCCGGCGTGTTCGGCGATATTACCGGAGGCTGGCTAACCGATAAGCTGCTGGTAAAGACGAATAACCTGAAATTTTCCCGCCGGTCCGTTGCAATCGTGGCCATGCTGGGATGCGGCGCGTCCATCCTGCCCGCCGCGATGACCGCGAATACCTTTACAGCGATCGCTTGCCTTACAAGCGCGATGTTTTTCCTGGAAATGACTATTGGACCGGCCTGGGCGGTTACGATGGACATCGGCGGAGAATTTTCCGGTACCGTTTCCGGCATGATGAACATGGGCGGTCAAATCGTGGGAGCATTGTCGCCCACGATCTTCGGAATCCTCGTGGCGAGGGGATCCTGGGTCGCTCCATTCGTCGTATCCGCCTGCCTGCTATTCATCGGCGCAGGCATATGGGCGTTCTGGATCGATCCCGATCAGTCTGTTGTCGATCGGAGTGGCGGGAAAACAGGCCCAGCTATTGGAGCCATCCCAATGCCGGCTCTTTCGGGGAATCCACGCGAGTAGATACAGGTCTCTCAGGATGACTTAGACATTGAGAATGTCGAAATACGAAATCTTTCGACGGCGAAGAACGATCACCGAGCCGCAGGCGCGGCTTCGATTTTCGAGTCTGCTGGAGTGAGGAAACGGAGTGCCGCCATCACGCCGCCGTCCTTGTGCGGCACGCCTGCCAGTCGAAGCCCCATTTCAACTCCACTCAGGGTTCCGGCTAGCATTAAATCGTTGAAGCTGCCGAGATGTCCGATCCGAAACACTTTTCCCGCGAGCTTGGAGAGGCCGGCGCCAAGAGACATGTCAAACTTCTCCAAAATAATCGCTCGCAACCGATCGGCGTCGTGACCTTCAGGCATAAACACCGCAGTCACCGAATTGGAATATTCGCGAGGATCCTCACAGACGATTTCGAGCCCCCACGCGCGAACCGCGGCGCGCGTTGCTTCCGCATGACGTTCGTGCCGGCGGAAAACGTTGGGAAGTCCCTCCTCCCGAAACATCTGCAGGGCCTCTCGTAAGGCATATAGCAGGTTCGTAGCCGGAGTGTAGGGGAAAAAGCCGCTGCGATTCGCCTTCAACATCTCTTGCCAATCCCAATAGGACCGCAGCGATCGCGAGCTTTGACTCGCAAGCAGCGCCTTCTGAGAAATCGCATGGAAGCTCATGCCGGGAGGCAACATCAAGCCCTTCTGCGAACCGGCAATAGTCACATCCACTTCCCATTCGTCATGACGATAGTCAACAGCAGCCAGCGAAGAGACCGTGTCCACGATCAACAATGCCGGGTGATGCGTCCGATTCATCGCACGGCGTATTTCGGGGATGCGGCTCGTCGCTCCCGTAGAAGTTTCGTTATGGACCACAAGGACCGCCTTGATGGTGTGGTGCTGGTCCGAGGCGAGCCGCTCTTCCAACTCAGCGGCAGACGCGCCTCTGCGCCAATTACCGGGAATGTATTCCACCTGGATTCCAAATTTTTCGGCAACCTGGCGCCAAAGTTGCGAAAAATGACCCGTTTCAAAAAGCACAACTCGGTCACCCGGAGACAAAGTGTTTACGATAGCCGCTTCCCAGGCGCCAGTTCCTGAAGACGGATAGATCACGACAGGACTCGTTGTCTGGAAGATCTCGCGCAGTCCTTCGAGGACTTCGATCGCCAGGTGCGAGAACTCGGCACTGCGGTGGTCGATGACCGGCCGGTCCATCGCCCGGAGCACTCGGTCCGGAACATTCGTGGGACCGGGGATTTGGAGAAAGTGCCGACCTGTATGAATCATGCTTTATTCCGGCAAAAAAGACCGTACGGGATGGAGTCGTGCAGGCGAGCTGCACGGCACCATTGTACGCGTTCAAAGACCCCGTGGGCAACCGGCAGTACTCGTTGTGCTTACCGGAGGATCGCAAAATCATTCGAAGCAATCGGGCGAATGCGGGTGCGGGAACTACTCGCGAATAATGGAGGCGTTGGAGGCGGGAGCGAGGATGCGGACGAGACGCTGGTTCTCAAGGTACAGGTCGATTTCGATGTCTTCGGTCTTGACGCTCAGCCCGTCGAGCTGCTTGCCATCGATACTCTGCTCTCCGAGCGAATCGACGGTGACGCTGCCGGGCGTCATCGACTGCGGGACGAGAACGGAGAAGGTTTGCGGGCCCTTCGCGTTCCAATCATAAAAACGGGCGAGGATGGCATATTGATAGTAGAGGTTATTGTCGAGAATGACGATTTGAGGAGATTTGAAGGTGAACTGCTGTGTGAAAGGACGTGCGCCGGCCACTTGCAGGTTGATGGTGGCAGTCGGGCCGCTGAAATCAATCGAGGCGGCGGCTTTCTTAGCTCCTTCGGTGGACCACTCGTAATGCGCGGGAGTGCCATCGGCGTGGAGTTCGAGAGTGCCGGTGACATGAGTGACGCCGTTGGGCGTTTTGATTTCCGACGAGTCCTGCTCGACCCATTCGGCGCCACGCTGCTTGAATTCAAACTCCTCCTTGCCTACCTGCTGGCCGCCGACCATGATGCGAAATTTTCCCTTATCTTCGACGAAAGCGGGGGCCGCGGAAGCAGAAAGTTTCGCAAAACCGGCGTTCGCGACATGGAGGAGAGTGCCCATCGCGACCATCACCGCAAAGAGTGCGAGCAGCGCGAACCTCGGCCGTTTTTTCGCCGACGCAGCCGTACTCGTCATGCGGTTACCCGGGGGAAAATCCCCAGCGCAAGAATCTGCTCGACCACGCGCGCGGGTTCGGCGCTGCTGTCGACGCGGTAATCGGCCATTTCGTAGGTGGGCAGGCGCTCCTGATAAAGACGACGGAAGCTGGCCTCATCGCGGAATAGAGGACGATCGACGACGACCGCGCAACGAAGCATCAACTCCTCGATGGGGCACTGCAGCCAGATGAGCGCGGCGCCATGCTCGCGAAGCACGGCCATATTCAGAGGCTGAGCGATCGTGCCGCCGCCGAGCGACACGATGCGCGGCTTCTGCCACTCAGCGAATTCGCCCACGATGCGCTGGAGCTGCTCGCGCTCGATCCGGCGGAATTCGGGTTCGCCCATGCGAGCAAAAATCTCAGGGATGGTAAGACCGGTGGCTTCGGCAATGCGCTTATCGAGATCGACGTGTGGCCAGCCGAGCTGCCGCGCCACAAGGGCGGCTGCGGTGGACTTGCCGCTGCCCATAAAGCCTACGAGGCAGACGAGCCTGCGATGGCGAATTTCGGCGTGCATCACATTGGGACCGCGCAACCTTCGCAACCACGCAGATCAATTGCGCTTCAGGATGTTGATTGTACCATCGAAGGAAGAGAGCTCAACCTTGGCCTGGCCCGTGTTGAACGAGCCGAACAGGCTGTTGCCGAACTTCTGATAGAAATGGTGAGTGGGCGGAGTCAGCTTCGCTTCATTGCTGACCTTACCCTTAAGAGAAGTGGCGCTGAGATCGAAGGAATCGCCGGGAGAGAAGCGGACTTCGATCACCCCGCTGTAATTTTTAAGCTGGTACATGCCGTTGGGAAGAAACTCGCCGTCGAAGAGGATGTTGCCCTTCGACGTTTGCGCGCGGACGTGATAGCTACGGAGATCGATGAGGCGGAAGTTTCCGGTGATGGAGGAAACCTCGATACGGCCGGCACAACGAACGCATTGAAAGCCACCGCCGACGGTTTTAACGGTGAGGTAACCGGCGGCGTCCTCCAAATCGACGCCTGCTCCAATCGTTTCGACGTTGGTGTCGCCGAGCACGCTATTGACGTTGACGGCTCCGGAGTCGTCATGAATCTGCAGCTCGGCATCCTGAGGAACGCGGATATCAAAATCGGTGCGGAGATCGCCCGGCGCGATGGCCTCGGAAACTGGGCGCGTCATGATGTCCACGCGATTTCCGCTCTGCTCCGCATCGATATCGACCTGGTCGGTGGCCGGCGAGGCGGTAACCATCACTTCCGGCTTGGTCCAGGCCTTCACCGTGACCGTGCCGTTCGGGTTGTGAAGGGTGATGACGGGGCGGGCCTCGACTTTGAAATGACGCTCGAGATGGCTCGCGGATGCGGGCGAAACGCTAAAGAGCAAGAGCCCCGGAACCAGCACTCCGGCAGTTCTCCAGGAGGCCTTGCGGAGGCGCTTCCGGTTGAGCCGTCGTTTTCCACTGACGCTGAAAGGGCGCTGGAAAGAGGCTCGGAACGGGACTAAAAACTTGGGCTGAAATTTTTCTGGCTGGGCGTTCATTGGCTGGGATCTCCGCGTTCGGCCATCTGTCCTAGCAGATCGGCCTTCTGTTGATAAGCTTGGTAAAGAAAATCGCGCGCGAGCTCATTTTCGGGCTGTTCCTGCACGCTCTTTTCACACAAAGAAATATAGTTGTCAACTACCGCCAGGTTCTGATGGAGCGAAGCAGCCACGAGAGATTTTGAGCCGGAAAAGGAGGAGACGGCGGCTTGTTCGGCGGAATCGAGATGAGCGCTGAGCGGCATCGTGGAATTCTCGGTGTTCTTCATCCAACTGTTCTCGTCAAAGCCGTGGTTGCCGGAGCTGCCCATCGCGAAGGCGGCGGCAACCAGCAAAGCCATATAAACCACCGCCAAAGCGGCGCGCCGCGGCAAGCCGAAAAATCCCTCGAACCAGCCGCCAGAGCTTTCCGGCGAGGCCTGGTGCGCGGGGCGGCTCGGGCCGGCGATCAATGCCTCTTGTTCCAACTGTGCGCGGATCGCTATCCACACTCGTTCGGGGGAGTCGGCGTCTTCCACCGCGAGCAAAGGAGCGGCTTCGTGGATGGCGTCGAGGTCGCCGGCGACGCCGCGGCAGCGGGCGCAGTCGCGAACATGGCTTCGAGCGTCAGGCTGGCGCTCGCCTTCCAGCCAGGCGTCCAACTGATTCAGAAATTCGTTACAACCCATGGTGTTCATGGTTTATTAATCCTCACCGCCCGAAGCGGTTCCCGCGGCTTTGCGTTCCTCGCGGGCCTTGGCCCTCGCCTCCTCCTGCAACAACTCCCGAAGCCGCATGCGAGCCTTATGGAGCTGCGATTTGGAATTCCCGATCGAGCAGCCCATGATCTCGGCAATTTCGTTGTGCTCGTACCCCTGCACATCGTGCAGGACGAATACCGCTTTGTAACCCGGCGGCAGCTGATCGACGGCGCGCTGGAGGTTCACCCGATCCAGCGAACCGCTCAAACGCAAATCCGGGCCGCCGAAGTCCCGCCTCGGCCCTCCAGCGTCTTCGTCGGGCTCGGTGATCTGATCGAGCGATGTCTCGTTGCCTGACTTCTTACGAAGCTTCATCAGGACAACATTGACCGCCAAGCGGTGCAACCAAGTGGAAAAGGCCGATTCACCACGGAACGTGGAGACTTTCCGGAAAAGCTGAAGAAACGCTTCTTGCGTTAGATCTTCCGCCTCGGCCGTATTTCCCACCATCCGCAGACACAACGAATACACTCGGCGGCTGTGCAATCGATACAGACGTTCAAAGGCCGCCGCGTCCCCTTGCTGGGCAAGACGGATCGCTTCCGCTTCCGACATCTCGCCAGTTTCGGATCGTCTCGATCGGGCCACGCTACCCGTGGGGGCGCATCCGTAAGTGCGATGCGTCGGCCGTTCCAGAAGTTGTACTTCTACGTTCTCTCCGCACAATGTCCGCCGCCGGGCAGAGGATCGACTGCCCTGTGCGTGTTAGCCCTTGGAATGCAGGGTGCTGTGATCGCATCTCGCCCATTCTGGTCCGAATCGCGCCGCACGTCCAGTAGCGGGAGACATGAGCAAGAAGGGCGCAGTTTCCGAGACGGATATATTTTGCTATTTACATTTGTAATCGGGGACGCCTAGATTAGCGGGCTCTAATAGACAGGATACAACTTAAGTCCGAGGAGTCCATCGGGAAGCGGAGCGGAGCGCCATGCAACTCGCGGTATTGCCGGGAGATGGGATCGGGCCGGAAATTTCGGCCTCGACGCTGGAGGTTCTACAGCTTGTGAGTAACGTGCTATCGCTCGATCTGTCTTTCGAGACGCACGAGATTGGGCTGACCCGGCTCGAACGAGAGCGCACGACCTTTCCGGAACGGGTGCTGAAGGTGTGCCAGGCCGCGGATGGCATCGTGTTGGGGCCAGTGTCGCACGCGCAATATCCGCCGCGCGCGGAAGGCGGCATCAACGTATCCGGCGAATTGCGGATTGCGCTCGACCTGTATGCGAACATCCGGCCGAGCCGCACGCGCGAAGGGCTCGCGCACTGGGGCCGGACGCCCATGGACCTTGTGATCGTGCGGGAGAACACGGAGGGATTTTATGCCGATCGCAACATGTATTGGGGCGTGGGTGAATTCATGCCCACACCCGACATGGCCCTGGCGATCCGGAAGATCACGGCGAGCGGATCGCGCCGCATTGCAGAGGCCGCCTTCGATTTGGCAAAGACACGGCGACGGAGAGTGACGGCGGTACACAAAGCCAATGTGATGAAGATATCCGACGCGCTGTTCTTGCGCGAGGCGCGCGCAGTGGCGAAGGAACACCCCGGGATTCGCTACGAGGAACAACTGGTCGATTCGATGGCGGCGCTCCTGGTGCGCGACGCGGCCCGATTCGACGTGATCGTCACCACAAATATGTTCGGGGATATTCTCTCGGACGAAGCGGCGGAACTGTCGGGCAGTCTGGGGCTAGGCGGCTCGATCAACGCCGGCGAGAAGCACTGCATGGCGCAGGCGCAGCACGGTTCGGCGCCCGATCTCGCCGGTCAGGACAAAGCCAATCCGACGTCGCTGATTCTTTCGGCGGGCATGCTGCTCGATTGGCTGGCGCGCCGGCACGGAAAAGAGCGGCTGGCGCAGGCAGCGGGGCTGATCGACCAATCGGTGGATGTGGTCTTGAAGGATCCGGCCAGACGCACCGCCGATCTGGGAGGAAAGCTCGGGACGAAGGCCTATACCGCCGCTCTGTGCGAAGAGATTCGTCGTCATGCTCGGTGACCTGCCGACTGCCGGAATCTGCGATTGCCACGTACACGTCGCAGGCCCTATCGAGCGCTACCCGCAAATCGCGAGCCGGTCTTACATAGCGGAGCTGGCCACTCTCGAAACTTTGCGAGAGATCGCGGAACCGCTGGGCGTGAGCCGCTTCGCGATCGTCCAACCAAGCTTTTACGGCACGGACAATTCGTGCCTGCTGGAGGCGCTCGATACGCTCGGCGGGCGCGGACGCGGGGTGGCGGCGGTGGACGCGGATGCGGCGAGTGCGGGCCTGCTGCGCGAGTACGCACGGCGCGGAGTGCGCGGGCTGCGCTTGAATTTGTACAGTGCGGTTGGCGGCTATTCGCCCCAGCATTTGGACAAGGTTTTGGAAAAGACAGCAAGGATACTGCCGGATGCGAGCTGGCATGTGGAGATCATCGCCCCGCTCAACAGGCTCACCGCAGCGGCGGCCACGATCGCGCGGGCGGAGGCAAAGATCGTGATCGACCATTACGGATTGCCGGGCCGGTCGCCGGAAAGTAGCGAGGGGCGCTCCCTGCTGGATCTGGCTGCGCTGCCGCATGTGTGGATAAAACTATCGGCGCCTTATCGAATCGCCGACGATCCCGCGGCAACGAAGCCGCCCGCCGATTGGCTGAGGGCGCTCGTGCGCGCTGCGCCGGAGCGATGCATCTGGGGCAGCGACTGGCCGCACACGCCGGAGCGGAAGGACCGAAGAGGCGCGAACGAAAAAGCCCCTTACCGGAAAATCGATTACGCACGCGCGCTGAAAGATTTTTGCGGCGCCTTGGCGGAGCCGAACCTTGCGGCGCGGATTTTGAGCGTCAATCCCAGGCGGCTTTTTGGTTTTTCGGCGGATTAAAAATGGTACTCGCAGGCGGAATCGAAGGAAGAGCGATGAACGTCGGCGTGGACCTGGAGCGCCGCGCGTTCCGAAAGATCGCCTGGCGATTGGTGCCCATCCTCACCGTTGGCTACCTGCTGAATTATCTGGACCGGAACAATATCGGATTTGCGGCGCTGACGATGAATCGCCAGATCGGGCTGTCGGCCACCCAATTCGGTCTGGGCGCGGGCATTCTATTCGTAAGTTATTGTTTGTTCGAAATTCCAAGCAATATGGCGCTGTATCGCTATGGCGCGCGCGTATGGATTGCACGGATCATGATCACCTGGGGGCTGGTCTCCGCCGCGACGATTTTCGTTGCAGGGCCGAAAAGCTGGTATCTGTTGAGGCTTTTGCTGGGCGTCGCCGAGGCCGGGTTTTTCCCAGGCATCACTTTTTATCTGGCGAGCTGGTTCCCGGCGGAATACCGCGCGCGGATGCTGGCATGGTTTCTGGTGGCGATTCCAGCATCGTCCATGGTGGGCGGCCCGATTTCGGGATTGTTGCTGCAGATGAACGGAATTGGCGGCCTGGCAGGCTGGAAATGGCTGTTTCTGTTGGAAGGCTTTCCCGCAGTCCTACTGGGAATTGCGATGCTGCGGGTTCTGGCCGACCGGCCGGAAAAAGCCGGATGGCTCACGGAAGAAGAGCGGCAGGCGGTGCGCGAGCGCATTGCGAGCGAGCGACGGGAACGGGAAATGAAGCATCTTCTGCCGGCGCTGAAGGACCCGCGCGTGCTGATTCTGGCGCTGGTTCAGTTTGGCTTCACAGCGGGCTCGTACGGCGTGGGCATCTGGCTGCCGCAAATTATCAAAGCTGGGCACCTGTCAAATCTGAAGGTAGGGTTCACGACGGGAGCGTGCTACATCCTGGCCTGCGTGGGGATGATCGCGTGGTCCGCGCACGTGGACAAGAGTGGGAAGAAGATTGGGAACCTCATCCTGGCATGCGTGATCTCCACGGTGGGACTGCTGCTGGCGATTTTCTCGAGCAACTTCTGGCTATCGCTGGCGTGGATTTCCGTGGCCCTGATCGGCATCACGGCGGCACGCGCGATTTTCTGGAGCATTCCCACGCGCTTTCTGACCGGACTTGCCGCGGCAGGCGGGCTCGCCTTCATCAACTCGATCGGCACGCTCGGCGGTTTCGCAGGACCTACCATGATGGGCTGGCTGAAGGACCGGACAGGTTCTTTTTCGGCTGGACTGCTGGCCATGGCCGGTTTTCTGCTGGCGGCGACCGCGATGTCCGCCTCTCTAAAAGTTTACGTAAAGCAGGAATGAAATTCGTCCAGAACGGACGACCGGGTGGGAGCGCGGCACTCAGGCCGAAGCGCGCGAGAGCCGTGGTCTCATGCGCAAACGCCTGGGTAGTGGAGCGGTTTTGATCTCGCCCGTGAATGCGACCAACTGGTCCACGGGCAAGGCGCGCAGGAAGGATTTGAAAACGACTTCGGTTTCACGCAGGCAGGTGTTGAAATCGTAGTGAAGCGAATCGAGAGTCCTCCACCGGCCGGAGGACTGGATGGGCGTGTTTTTTGCGATCTCACGAACCGCACTGGCGAACTCGTTCTCCAGGCGCTCCATGGTTTCCGAGAGTATCTTCAGCTTGTGAATGAATCGTGCGCGGTCACCCAAGAGGATGCGATGCAGGAGAGCGTTCCAGCCGGCCGCGGTCTGGCCTGTATTGCCGCGGAAAAATCCGACATTAAGCGGTTCTACTTTGGGGGCGTCACCGATGTAACGGCCTCGGTTCGCGAGGGCCTCGCAGAAGGAGACCAGGGAATCGGCAAGCCGCTCAAGAAGGCCGGCGACCACGGCTAATTGCTGGGGGGCACACACAAGCTCGCCTCGATTTCGCAGCGAAAGAGCGCTATCGAGAGCCACGCTGATCATGGCGAAGGACGATTCCCATTCGCGGACAGCCGTATCGAAAATTCGACTCTTATCGGCTGGAAGAGCTCTGATCCAGTCGTCGGTTACGCTGCATAGACGGGAAGACGAAGGCCATTTTATGAGAAGGCTAAATAACTGATTCTAAAAAAATTAGAGCGGCGTAGATGATCCCTAGCCACTCCTTAGAATCAGTAAGATACAGAATCGGCTTCTTATTGTTCCCCCATTTGTTCCCTCGTTCTTAGACACTACAAAATCATGACCTCACCGAGGGCGCCCCGGCGGGACCTCTGCAGGGGCCCGGCAGAGGTCATGCTCAAACCACGGCGCCAAGCGCCAAAAAGAAAACGGCATCTTCGCACGGCTTGAATCTACAGGGGTGCTCTGACGGTGCTGGGATTGTTGCTCCTCGCCCCAACCACGTCATTCGTCCGCCAAGATTTCTTCAATCATCTGGAAGGATAGCTGCGGTCAGATTCGAGCGCCGCAGCATAGCGGCTCTTGTCCTCTTCCAGGGAGGTCGAGTATCGGCTTCGCTCTCTTTTCAGTTCGAGGGATGTTTGCGCTTTCTCGCGCTGAAGAGCTTGATCAAGGTATCGCTTACGGAGCCAGCCAAAAGTGCGCCGAGAACGAGCGTTGGGGCTCCGAGATTCAGGAGAAGCCACTGACCCCAGGAGACCAAGGCTGTCGTTGGGCAAAACATGGAGAGATTCTAAGGATGGCTTGCGTTTGGTTTCTCTATTGCTCAGTGTCATCCTTCCAAAGCAGCGGCTGAGGTTGGCTCGCGTGTTCCACCTCAATCACCTTGGGAATGGTTCGCTCCAAGTTGAGCCGCCCTCTAGAATCTCTGTGAAAAGTGGTCCGGAGTTCGACCCTCATCTTGTCGCCATACCCGAAGCGCTCTCCCTTCGCGACACGTTCCCAGAGCGCCGCATCTTGAATGCGGGCATCGAATGCGCTGCCCTCGTCTGAGAAGTGCCAGGATAAATGGGGCACCAGAGCTGCTTTTTCGATGTCCAAAACTTTCTCCTCGACCTCCTGGATTGCGCTTTCCTCGGCTTCGTCCGCAGATTTAAGATCGGACTGCCGCACCGTCTCTACGACGACCTCGCGCCGGCGGGTCTGAAATTCAACGATGCCATCCGCTCGAAGCGGCCGCAAAGCGGCCCGGAGTGCGGCCTGAACCTCGGCGTCGTTGTAGATCTTGATGAAAAGTAGCCGCTCTATATTGTCTAGACGCGCGAGAATGCGAACGAGATCATCCTCGTCCGTGATCGGTCGGCCTTTCTTTTGCTTGAACATTTTGTACAGATTGAAAGCACCGGAAACTGCGCCCCATCCCAGAATCGTCAACAAGCTCGAGAGGGCTTGCCCATGCCGGGAGAGCAGCGCGTTCTCGACCTTTGCAACCGCGTCAGTCAGGATATGAAGTGGAATGACGACCGAGCCGGTCTGGAACTGGCTATCAAGCTCGATGCGGTAGTCGAGCTCGCTGCCGAACATCAGGTAGCTGACTCTGCTGGTGAGCCTCCCGAGTCCGCGAAGTCCGTCTGAAAGGACGAAGAGGTCTATCCGGCCGTTTTCAACAGCCGGCCCGACATAGTGGACCGATATCTCCGGGACTTTCTCAGCTGGAGGCATGTAATAGTTGCAAATCTGGATTGGATGAAGTCTATCAGGCGTTTGCTAAGGTTCCGCAATACCGAACACGGCTCCCACATCTAATTTCAGAAGCCGCGGCGGCGACCGATATACTTCACTCGTTCACAGAGCCCGAAAATGAACCTGCCTCAGTCCCACAACCACCATTACGTGCCGCAGTGGTATCAGAAACGCTTCCTGCCGACCGGGCATAGCAAACTTTTCTACCTGGATCTGAAGCCGCAAAAAGTTGAAAACGGCGAGCACTCCTACTTTCGGCGGAATCCTCAGCGCGCTGGTGTGGTCAACTGCTTCTGCCAGGACGATCTGTACGCCATGAGATTTGGCAAGGAAACCACGGACATACTGGAGACCAAACTCTTTGGAATAGTGGACAAGAAAGGCGCCCCTGCTGCGGCTTTCTTCAGTGAGTATCGTGACTATGTCGACGCGACGGTCGAGATGTTCAGGGATCTCGTGTTCTACATGGGCGCGCAGAGATTCAGAACGCCGCGCGGGCTCGACCTCATCAAGAAACAATATGGGCTGGGTGACCACACTCAGGCGCTGATAATTATGAACCGTCTCTTTCAGGCATACGGAACTATGTGGTCAGAGGGGATCTGGGAGATTGTCCATGCCAGGCAATCAACGATTAAGTTCATCATCAGCGATGACCCGGTGACGTTTTTCAACCGGCGGGTAATCCCTGGCGGTCCTCCCTATCCATTCGGAGCTGATTTGCCTCAAGCGGGGACGCGAACTATTTTCCCTCTGAGTCCAGAGTCGTGCCTCATCATTAGTCACCTCCAACTCGCCCGCAACGCGTGGACCAACCCGGCTGCGAATAGAGAAAACGCGCGGACTTTCGACAGAACGATAGCGAATCTGACCCAGATCCAGTTTGGGCGCGAGCTCGACGAGAGCGAAGTTTTAAAAATAAACCTGATCCTCAAAAAGAGCGCTAAAAAGTTCATCGCTTCCGGTGAAGAGGAGCTTCTTTATCCAGAGAAGCATGTCGATATCCATTGGACAAAGCTGGACGACGACTGGTTCCTGTTCCCGAATCTCTGCAAGGTAAAGTTTTCAGCTGGGACCTTCATGGGTTTCAAAAATGGAAGTGTGTTCGGTAGGGACGAGTACGGCAGAAGGCCAGGTCATCCTCGTTATGAGGATGAAGAGATGAGGCAATTCGATTTTCAGCGGGCCGAGGAAAGTAAAAAGGAATGGGTCAGGCGGCGCTTTCAGAAGCCTGTAAGCCATCTCGTGAACCAGATGCGCGAAGACACGATGGGCGATCTGAGAATGGAGCGGTACTTAAGAGAGCTGGAGCTTATTCCTGCCGAATAAGGAGTTACGCCCTATTCCTCTCGGGCGTCTTTGGGAATGGCTTTCTGTAGTAAATCCTGCAGGGCGATCCTCTGCAACTCCAACTGTGCATTATTTTGACTGATGATGAACGGCGTAATCTCAGCCATAATTAAACGAACCAACTCCGGAACATGTTCTAGGTCGATTCCTTCATCGGGTTGTAGCCCCAACTTCGGAATTGCAGCCCTGACTGCCTGCTCCATTACATTCTCTCGGTCCCGCTGCATTTTCTTGGGATGAGCAATCGCCATCAACTGATTGATCGCAGCCGCCATAATTTCCGGCCGATATCGTTCGCCCCGGCAAATTGCGAAGACTTCTTCAGGGGGTAGCTCCAAATTCGGTGAGATCGATAGTTCTTCTCCGGTTGTTGGGTCAACGGTATAGGAGTTCGAAATCTCCTTTCCGCCATACTCGGAGGACAGGAGGACTAGCATGCGATAAGCCCCGAAAAATTCAATGTAGCCAATCAATTGACGAGTGGCAGGATTGCCTTTGATGGCGACGCAGTGGAAGAGACGACCCTTCGGACGGTCTGGGATGAGATCACCGTCGTAGTAGAACCACCAGCATGCAGAGTCAGTCGGCTCTTTCAAATAATTGCGGGCTGTTTCACATCGTTCAGCAGGAACTCCAGAGTGAACGGCTAGCACGAAAGCCGATTTAACGATTGAACGGGCGGAGGCATCCCCGTGGATGTAGACGGCTCCACCGATCGGCTCGGACAGGTAGGTCTTTTCCACCTTCAGCCTCTCCATAGCTGCTTCAATGTCGAACTTGGGATATTTTCTCTTGAAGCTCTTGAAGAGCTTTTGTGCTTCTGCGAGGCTCGATACCTGGCCAGTCAGTCTTACTCCACCGTCGGCCGCAGTCTCGATCGGCGCGCTGCGGGGGAGTGTGATGCGGCCGTCGTCATGGATACGGACTGCCTTGCCAGATTTCGTTCGTGCGTCTATTGCCGGAGTTGTGCCTCTGTCTCGCTTCACCTTGACGGTCATCGTTACTAAGCTGAGTTGGTTGGCGAGTACTGCATCCCACTCTTTGCCCGTCCAATCATTGCAATCCTTGCAAAGGACCCACTGAACCTTCTTTTGACCTCCAATGCTGTTGGGAATCAGGTGCTCGCGTGAACTAAGGACGAGATCACCGTCGAACTCGCGGTCGCAGAGGGCGCATGATATGGGTTTCACTTCGGTGGCTCCAGCCGCTGCATGCAAGCGAGGTACTGCTCTACTGTCGTTGCAAGGTGGTGATAAAAACTGCGTTTAGATTCATCTTCATCGAGCACTCTCTTCAGGGATTGCAACTCAGAGCGAAGGACATCCGGATTCTTGTGAGCCAGCGAGACAATTTCCTCAGCCGATGTGTGCTCACCAAATTTGAATATGGTCTTCGTAGGAAGTCCTGCATCCGAGAAGTTTTGTTCGTTAATCAAACGGCAGGCGCCTAGCAGTTCGATATCGAGCAGCGGATCAGGATTCTCTGGATGGAGTCCGACCTTGAACCTAAAATACTCGGCAGTTCTATCTGAAATCAACTTAAGATGACCGTAAGATCGCCTGACAGTTTCTGAGTCGGCGAACTGATCAAAATTGGGATTGTCCACGGCATCCCAGAGTATCTGCGAGAAAAGTGCGATCGCCTGGTCTGTTTTGGAGTCGAGGAACAAGGTCTCTTCGGAGATAATTCTCCCAAATGTCTCGTAGTCGCTCATGCCTATGGAACCCCATTCATCGTCGATGCCTCGTATATTTCCTTCGATGGCTCTAATCGCCTCATGCATCGCTGAGAGGACCGCCTTGAAGCTGTCTTTCTGGTGCTCGTATACGATGGAAAGCTTTTGCAGTTGGTCTTGGAACCCGTGTTTGTCGTCGCACGATGGCGTGGTCACGAAAAGTTGGTACCGGAAGAGTGGTACACCGCAACCAGCTAAAGGCTCAACGAGGTAACCAACGCGATAGGTATAGCGTGAGCGCACCTTCCCATCGGGTGCAAGTGAAAAAACCTACGGACTTCGGTCGACAGCGTAGAACGCTGGCTCGATAGCGGCGAGCTTCCGTAGCTGAATCATCAGGGGTATCAGATCCGACATGATTCCGACGAGGTAGTTGATGCCGAATATAAGGTACGCATCCCTCTCATCCTACTGTTCTCGATCTACTTGCAAGATTGACTGCGCTGTTGTGATAGTAGGCGCGACGACTCGACTTCATCAATGACACGGCTACCCATTTGCCGTACATCGTTTTTGGACTGTCCGGCAGAGCTTCCATGCTGCGTACCTGGCATCGCGCCAAGGGGCAAAGGACTCGTTAACAGGATTATGTCGGGGTGGTGCGGATCTGCAACTGGAGGCACTTCAGGATTGGGTATTCGGTGCGGGCGGTGTCGCCTCGGTCATCTCGATGGCGGATGTGCCTGCCGCCTTGAGTCTAGCGAGGGAATTCTCTGCGTCCTTGCGCGCGATCTTGTCTCGGAGGTTCTGAACCTGTTTGAAGTGGCAATCACGCAATCTTCTGCCGCTTTTGCAGGGGCACGGCCAATGGCCCTTCACCCGTTTTGCACTCAAATAGTCGAGATAGGTTGTAATTACGCGAAGATCCGGAGTTTGGAGCATCTCGCGATAAAACTGAAAAATGCCCTTCGGACCGTGCGCCCATTGGCCGAATGGCCAAGGCTCACCCTCCTCCACCATGGTCTGAGCCAGAAAGAAACTGTGGAGCGGGCCAGTGAGAAACTTCAGCAACGGAGCGCCGGGCGGCCAGAAACGCCAGCGCTCGTCGGGAATAAGTACGCAGGCTATTCCATCCGAGGCATTGATATGTCGATCCTCATGGTAGGGGATGCGACCTCCGGTCTCCCGCACGATCGGTAATACTGCGGGATGGTTTCGCGCGAGCCCCAGCTCGATCGTATAGTGGTCGAGCGCCTGCCCTTCAAACACGACGGGAAAGCTGCCGCGAACATATACGAGATCGCGTTCCACCACAAAGTGCAGGCTGGGAAAGTGCGCCTCTACCTCAGCTTTCTCCTTCTCGTAAAATGCCGGATCGTCACGCTGCCATGTCATGCTTGTGGAAGCCAAGGCCGGGACGGCGTCGCGACCGCAGCAGCGCCCCGCAAGATCTCAATCCGAGCCGCCTTTTGCTGCTTTTGAACGTTCCCGAAGACGGCTTCCCAACCGGAAGACTTAATCTGCTCGAGAGTGCGCTTGGCGGCGGACGCGAGTTGACTCTTCAGGTTGTCGTCAAGGCATTTGGACAGATCGTTGCCATTGGGATTTGCGGGGTCTTCGATACACAGATTGGCGGAATTTTCGCGCAGCTCGGTCCAGAAGTGCTCCATTTGCGCAGACAGGCTCTTCTTTTTTTGATCCTTCAATAACTTGATAACTGCAAGTTCCAGCACAAACGTGCGGACAGGCAGCCCATTGCGGACCCTCCAGAGTTTTGCAATGCGGATGGCGTCGATCACGTCGCTGTTACGCACGTGATCGAGATGAACATCGAGATTGGTTTTGAGACGCGTTTTGTCGCCGCCGGACTGATAGAGGTAGGCGTCGGTCTTCGTGTCGTCCGCGAAACGGCCCGGCACCACATCGATGTGAAAATCGACGCCGAGATTCCCGGGATCGCATCCTTTGATCCGAAGCGCCGACCCTTTCGGCTCGACGATGTATTTCTTGCCTAATGCCTTTTTGTGGTTCTCATAGATGTTTTCCAGCGTTTCCCCGGCGGTGTTGTCGCCGGAGGCGACGTAGGAGACGATGTCCAAGTCGTAGGCCTCCTTGTTCATCGTTCCCTTTGCCTTTGAACCCGCATAGCGGATGGTCAGGGCGGTGTTCTTGAAATTATCGCGGATGAGTTTTTCCACGTCGGCACGGTGCGTTTGGAGCGCTTTTAGCTCGTCGCTATCGTCTCCCAAGGCTTGGGACGTAAGGAGCTCACTCAAATATTCGTCAGCAGTCATATCTAATTCACCTCAATAATTGGAGTAAAGCCGCCCTGACGTTTGTCGTAGTCATAGACGACCAGTTTGGGATCAACCTTTGGAAGAATTTCCCGGCCGCAGAAAACAGCGACCGGAGCGGGCACACCGGGAAAAAGATGGATGGCATCACACTGGCCGCATTCCCGAGCGATAGTGCGCAGCGTGGCCTGGTACGCGTCCTTAAAGCGGATGAGATCGTCCCGCTGGCGCAAGTAAGTCGGATTCGGCTCCATGTTTGCCAGCGTCAGTTCGTAGATCGTGAACTGTTCGTCGATTCCGGAAGGGAGTGCTTCCGGTTTAATTTTGCCGCTGAGCGAAAGAATCAGGGCGACGCGGCCGCGCCCCGTGCCCTCGCGAATCTTATCGAAGCGGTATTCTGCCGGAGTGCCCGCGTCCTTCCATACCCAGTCCTCAGTGTCGCGGTGGCGCTGGAAAACATCGACGGGCACTTTATTACTAAGCTGGCTGCCGAGATAGATGAGAAGCGGCATCGGCGCAAGTGCGAAAAGCGAAATATGGCGCGTCTCGTGCACATCCATGCCCGGCTCGTAGAGGCGCTCGACTTTTTGCTTGATGCACCGGCAGGCTTCTTCAATAAAGGCCTTGCCTTCCGAGTTAATCGCTGTGAGATCGATCAGATGGCCCTTGGCATCGGTGGGATACCGGGGAGCGACGGCCCTCGTGACTTGCGCGACAGGAATGGCAATCGTCTGTCCCGCGATCCGCGCCTTAAGCTGGACTACGGTGGTCTTCTTATCCGGGCCAAGGCCGGTGACATAGAGTATCCGATCCTCATGGGATTCCTTGTATTTCTGGAGGACGGACACCGGGTACTCGTCGGGATGATCGTCGATGAGCTTGTGGCACTGCGGACAGAGAAGCATCAGGTTCGAGACATCGTTAATGTATGCAGGACGCAGAGACGACTTGCCGCGCGGTCCGTCTTCCTTGAAGGCCACAATGTGAGCCATCTGCGCAAAGTTTCCCGGAGTCAGTGTGAGCGGATGCTGCAAAAGGTATTCGTTGTGGTCGTCGAATTCGCAGCGGCCACCGGCGCGGACGACCAAGAGCAGGCGTGTCAGCTCGCGAATGCCACGCCGGACGCGCATTACCGAAGAGACGGGCACGGCTGCCGTTTCGGAGATTGTGTCCTGACGCTTTTGCCGTTTCAAGGCCATACGAATACGTTACCACGATTTTGTGCAGTGTAAGCGGACAGAGCGTACACGGTCGATAAATTTTTTTAGAGGTGCAGCTGCCCAGTCTGCGGGGGATACAACTCGCTGATACGAATACGTGTCACTACAGGATTTACGTCGAAGATATCTGCGAGGGCGCGCACCGCCTCTTCGCGGGAGCTCTCGTTGAGCACCTCCACCCCGAGTAGTCCGGCAGGAGCGAGAAATGGCTTTATAGCTTCTTGCATTAGTGGGCGCGGACACAACAGGCTGCTCATTGCCCGATTGGCCTGCACTTCCCACCAGCGCCCGTCATAGCGACCGGCTTTCAGCTCATGGCCTTGCACGTCTCTACAGAGGATCTGATCCCCGGAGTGGCTGTCCTTGTCGAAGAGGTGAAGTGGAATTTCATTGAGCGCGAAGAGATGGGCGTGCAGCAAACCATGTCCTGCTTCATGCGCCATCGTCGTTCGAACGCGGCGCTCAGCGACTTTATCGCCCTCGGCATCGAGAGCAGCCGAAATCACGACCGCCTTCACCCCATCCTTGCCGAATTTCGTGAAACCCAGCACACCAACTGGAAGCTCCTCGTACTGCGGAGACACGCGAAATCGCTTTTCGATGAAGCGGTCGATGCGAATCGCTTCCGGCCCATCGGGGAAAAGGCCCTCCTTTCGGAGTTCATCGCAGCAGATCTGTTCTATCTGGCTCGGTGAGAAATAGGGCTGCTTGGAAGACGGACCGGAGCGGAAAGGTTTCATCTTTTATCCTTGCCTCTCTTTTCCTCCTCTTTCATCTTTACGAACTCCAGCAGCTCGTCTGCGCTGATTTTTTTGTCGATAACAGTGCGGAATGCCAACGCGAACGTTGGGTCGTCTTGGGTGATGCGCTTGATCTCGTCTATAGGTGCCCGAACATCCATTCCTCGTAGATCTTCGACTTTAACCTTCAAGATTCGAGCAATTTCTACTAGCACTTTGTCAGACGGATGCCTGCGACCCAACTCGATGTCAGATATGAATGCAGGAGAACATTCCAATTTCTTAGCGAGTTCACGCAGTGAAAGGTCTAGCTCATCACGGCGCTTACGGATGTATGGCCCAATGCCTTCCATGAGTGTCAGCTTATATAGCTGACATCGGAGTGTCAACGAAGTTCCATGCCACTGCACCTGCTACGTCATGAGGGACTGATTTAAAGCCGCGGGTGAGGAGCTAGACAGGAGCGCATTCACGATCGAAGTCGAAGTCCCCGAGGTCCTTAAGGCCAAGTGAAGGACTGCTTCGAGCAACCGGCCGCTTTCGCTTTTTTGCGCCGCTAGTGTTGTCTCAAGTCGATCGCAAATTTTCATCACTGCACTGACTTTGGCAAGAATGCGACGCTGTTCGGCGAGCGGCGGCAAAGGAATAGGCAGAGACCGAATGTTGCCGAGATTTAGGCCAGGCTTCCCTGCTCCATAAGCTCTCTTCACCAACTCGCCTCTTCCTCCCATTGGGGCCATAAGACAAAGAAGAAGCCAAGCAGACAAACTCGTGTCCGTAGGCTTTATCAGCGCAACGTGTTGGCTCACGTATGCCTCGCCAAGATCGGTTTCCAGGAGAGCAGGATTGGTGACACCAGCACCCGTGATCACGACCAAAAGATCGCCGTTGGAAACCTGCGTCCGCGTACCCTCAATTTTCTTTGGGGGATTGACACATGCTAGGTCGTCCAGCCGCAGTTTTCCGAATCGGATGTTTTGCGCTCGAATAAACTTCGCCCCGGACTCAGAGTAATATTCTGCCCATCCGCGTGAACCGCTTGTAACGACGTTACACAACTCGCCAAAGTCCACGGACTCCCAATTCGGCGGAAGATCAAATGCTAACTGCGTCTGGCTCACTGGCAGCAGCGGCTTGGGCTTAGGAATTGCGCCTTCGCTCACCAGCCGCTGCTGCTCCAACCGAATCTGCCCTAGTAGCTTGGATACCGGTTCATCGCTAAGGTTCTGTGCGCTGAACTGGCCTCGGACGGCAATATTAAGAATGGTTTCGCGGAGTTGCTCAATGTGGTGAGATTGAGTGGTAAGTCGTGGAAGATGTCCAAAATAGAGACTAGTGTGTGTCCGGAGAGATTGTCCGTTCGCAGCCTCATTGAGATGGTGGAGAGAAGCCGTCACCAATTGGTCCCTCACCCTTTCGCGACACTCAAGGGCTTCCTCAAAGCGATCACACAGGGTCATCAACTCATCTACGCGTCGTTGAACTGCAGGAGGCACAATGGGAATTGGGACTTCTCCAATCTTCCCGATGGTAAGGCTCACGTTAGCAGTCCCGATCATTTTCGAGACCAGCAATTCTTCTTTGAAGGCGGTCAAGTATTCGAAGATGAAACGGGCAGATATCAACTCATCGGAAATTGGAAATGCCGCACATAAAATATTGCCGACTGCGAACTTGCCCTCCTGGTAGTGGAGTCTCTTGAGGGTGGCGCTTCCATGACCAGTCGAGGAAACCATCGGAATAATGGCAGCACGTCCCTCAAAGTCATAATGATCAGAGGAGGATTTGTGTTCCCCGGTTGTTACAAGCGGGTAGTCCCCCCGTTTAGAGCGTTGAATTGCCGTCAGGCCTTTTTCGAGGGTCGCAATGTTCTCTAAGCGCTCAAACCTGGCTTTATCCTGACATCCTGCGGGTAATTCAGTCTCATCAATTGGAGGAAGCACCCGTTGTTTCTTTGCCTTTCCGCTTGTGATGAGTAACTGCCTCTTGGAAGCAATTTCGCTCAAGATTTCGGGTATCGAGAGTTCATTGCTGTGACTATCTAAAAGGCGTCCACTTATAGCTAGATAAACGATGAGCTTCCTGAGAAGCTGAACGTTACCGGGAGTATCTGCTATCAGTTCAAAGCGCGAAAACAGTGGATTCGCCTTCATCGCAGCAATGCCTCTTCCAGGATGTTCTTAAGTTGGTTGCGAAGGGCGGTCGTCTGGCTCTCTGCTTCGTCAAGTGTGGTAAGCAGTTCTTCGGGGTCGCCGTAATTGTCTTCGGTAGCGT
>Ga0307372_10000790_pt1 | contig 55420 bp, 29 predicted proteins | sample OX1MG_FD_202533 | JGI IMG/M metagenome (GOLD analysis project Ga0307372, IMG submission 202533) | Soil microbial communities from Risofladan, Vaasa, Finland - OX-1 | ecosystem: Environmental > Terrestrial > Soil > Coastal area > Acid sulfate soil | place: Finland: Risofladan, Vaasa | collected...
GACAAGAAACGCTCTCACGCCTGGAAACCGGCAAGCACACCGCCTCGGCCGGGACGATCGACAAGCTGGAACGTGCTTTCGCCGCGAAGCGCAAGCCGACGAAGGCCCGTGCGGCGAACGGTAGAACGAAACGCATTCTGTGACGATTTCGCTGGGTGTCGGCGCGGATGGCCATCCGCGTCGACCAAATGGCAGCCGGGCGGAAGGCCCTTGTAGCTTCCTGCCGCCCGCCCGGCCGCCGGCCCGGCTGGAAGGAAGCTACAATCATGCCCTACTTCGGCGAGGAGAATTGTTGCCCCGAACGATTCGCCTTGGCGCTCGAGGATTGGACCGCCTTCGTCAGCGCCGCCTTGCTTCGGCGGAATGTTGAACTCGCCGAGACCCGCGACGTATTATCGCTCGAGCTTGCCCTGTATTTGCGCGCCCTGAAGTGGGCGCGCGAAGCGCTCGACTTCGCCGCGCCTTTTGGGGCGCCGTGCGGCGGGGATCGTCGCGGCCAAATCGCAGATGACATGGAGAATTTGCACTACGACGAAGCCGGAGACCCAAGGCATCCCGAGGGCCCCGGGATTCGGCTCCTGGACGCGCTGGCCGAGGCATTCTTCGCCGAGTCGCCGGGCCGCGGCGGCACTTGTGTGATGGGAGCCACCCATTTCAAGCAGCTCGCGCTCTTCGCCAACACCTATGTGATTGGAGCCACCGATTTCAAGCAGCTCGCGCTCGCGGCCGTCCGGCAGTTTCAGAAAGATTACCTGGCCGTGCTTTCGTCGGAACTCCAGGGCTGGCGCGAAGGAAAGTGGAAGGACGTCGCCACGAAATGGGAGTACTCCGTATCGACTTACTTCCGCCGCTTCATTGACGTCGGAGCGTCTGAACTGCTGGACCAAGGCGAGGAGGAGCTCCACGAGGAGTGCGACGAAGTCGGATGGCGACGACGCCTTGCCGGCGAACACGAAGAGAACGACGAATGGCGACGACGCCTTGCCGGCGCCGACGAAGATGCCGACGACGGCACCTTGGAGTTGCCGTGGGACCCCTGGCCCTGGTGTCCGGGCGGGGACCTCTGCTGGGACGAGGCCTTCCACGAAGACATGCTCCCCCCCGCTTCACTGGCCGATGACTTATATTCGGGGGGAATTTATGAATCCATGCTCATTCCTTCCTCGCTGATTTTCGGCCCGTTGTTCGACCTGCTGACGCTCAAATTGGAGTGGGAGGCCGAGGAACTCGAGGAGACGCTTGTTCTGTCGGCGCCCACGCGCGGCGTTTTCAACGACGCAATTCGGGAAGTTCGCGCCTTTGCAGAAACTCCTTGGAGGCACGGCGTCTTTGCGTTGAAGGACCGCGAAAGAAATCCAAACGAAAAAGCTCAACAGCAACGTTTCGTGTTGCTGGACATGCTCGACCATCTGGAATTCTTCGACGACGAGCGAGAGGATCGCGCTTTTGTCGTCTCCAAGCTTCTCGAATCCACGGCGCGGATTTGCGCCGCTGTCCGCGCCGAAGCCAACTCGACGCCGCCGAAACATTCGCCGGCGGAAAACGCGCCGGTAGCGCCTCCGCAACCGGTTGCCGATGTTTCGGCGCATGAGCCCGCACCGCCGGCGATGGCGGAGTCCGAGCCACCGGCGCTTCCCGACGCCGACGCGCCGCCTGACGTTCGCTCCTTTGACCCCGCCACGCCGCCGGCGCCCCTGCCCACCGACTATATGCCCGGCAAAGACTGCCGGACGGCGTCGGTTCGCTCCCCCAAGCGCTTACTCTCAACTCTGAAGAAAAACGCGGACATCCGGCGAAAGTACCACGGTAAACACCTGTTTGTGCATGCGGGTGACTGGGAACGATTCAAGCGAGAGGAGGAAAGCAAGCTCGCCGACGACCCAAAGGTGTGGCAGGCCGTGGCCGAGGATCTTGGGGCGCGTTATGAAAAGATGCGCGCGAAAAAGGAGGCGCCTAAGCCGAAGGTCGATTAGTTCTATTCGCCCGGCTATTCGCCCGGCTATTCGCCCGCGAGAGCGAGAAAACACCATAAAACAAGGGGTTTCCGCGAAAATCTATTCGCCCGGCTACACACCCCGCGCGGCCAACCGCTAGATTTGGCCGCATGGCCAAAAAAACATCCACACGCCCAGGCACGATACGCGATGCAGTCTCGCGCGTCCTCGGGGCGCTCGACCGGTGCATCGCGGCCGCCGACGAAGCCCGCGCGGCCCGCGACGACTTGGCCGCGGCCCACGCGGCCAGTAATCACGCCGCCCACGCGGACGCAGCACATGCCTCTCGACAGACACGGAAGACTCGCCATGCCGGCTAGCCTCAGCATTCATCGCGCTTCGCCGACGCCGGCCGAGCCTGTCGTGGCCGCCCTGTCGGCCCTGGCGGCGGCGATCGCCGGCCAGGTCGAGGCGGCCGCCGTCGCCGACGTCGAGCCGGCCGCCCCGCCGGCCCCCGACCCGCGCCTCGACGCGATCGTCGAGCGGCTCGATCGGATGATCGGACTGGCCGAGGCGCTGTTGGCCGAGGCCAAGGCCACCCACCAGGCCACGGCCCGCATCGCCCCGCCGCCTGATGACCGGCGCCTCACGCTCGCCGACCTGGCCGAGCGGCTGCGCAGGGACTATCGGACGATCACCCGCATGCGATCGGCCGGCAAGCTGCCCGACGGCGAGCGGGTGGGCCGCGAGTACCTGTACCGCGCCGACGTCATCGACGCCTGGCTGGCCGCGGGCACGCCGGACAATGCGACGTGGCGCGCGATGGGGGGGGAGGGCCGACGATGAGAATGCCGAAAGACACGCCCACCGGCGCCCCGCCGCTCGATGCCGTGCCCACGACGTGGCATGTGCCGCCCGATCTGCTCGCGATGCGAGGCATCCGCCGCGAGCCCCTGCTCGCCTACATCGTGCTCTGGCAGGTCGTCGGCTGCCGCCCGCGGAAACTGACGGTCGATTACCTTCGGTTCGAGGCGGCGCTTGCCGCGAGCGAACGCTCGGTACGCGGCTGGATCGCCACGCTCGAACGACGCGGCTTGATCGAGGTGGAAGAGCGACGGCCGCGGCAAGCCGTCATTCGCGTCCGCGACTGGCGCACCGCAACGCCAGGCCGCCCGCTCGCGAAGCCAGGCGATGCGCAGCTCGCACTACCCTTCGCCGGCGACGGGGCCGACGAGGGCACGACCAACCCCATCCCCATTTGGCAGTACCGCCAGACTGCACGGAGGCGCAACGGTGACTCTCCACAAGCAGGCTGAGCGACCGAGGGCCGTCGACGACACCGCCGCGTATCACGCGGCACTGTTTCGGCGGTCGACGGGCGGCGACGTTACGGAGTTCTGGCTTTTTACCCTGCATTTCGCCGCGTACTCCGATGGTGCATTCGACAAGGCGAAGTTCATTCAGCAGGCGGGGGCCTATCGCCGCGACGGTGGACTCGGCCTGAAGCTGGCCACGATCTACGACAGGATCCGCGGCCTGACGAACCTCGGCCATTGGCGAGAGGATGAAGCGGGCTGCTACGTCGCGTCGCCGCTCGACGCGGGCGAGGCGGAGGCGGATCGTTTCCAGAAAACTGGAAACGATCCGCCGGCCGACCCTGAAGTCGTGGCGTTTCGCGGGAATTTTGAGGGGCAGGACAATTCGACAGCTTTCCAGAAAACTGGAAACGATTCGCCTGGTACGTACCACCGTACCACCGTTCCACCCGTACCATCCGAAAGCGCATGCGCTGCCGTACCTACCGTACCGGTACGGACGCCGACTTTCCAGAAAACTGGAAACGAAGCCCCGGCCGCGGAGCAACCGCGGGAACGGGAACGGCCCTCAGAGGGAGGGAACGAGACCTCGGCGCCCGACGTGCTGGCATCCATCGTGGGAAGGGCATATCACTGGCACAAGAAAATTGGAGACCCGAAGGTATTTCTTTGGCAGGTGATAGTGCCTTCGCTGCTCGTCCTGGAAAATCGCGTTGCGGAGCTTGAGGTTGCCGAACTGATCGAGTTTTGCAAAGGGCGCCAAAAGCCCGGCGCCACGTTCAGCGGTGCCATCCGTTCAAAGCTGCCCCCCGACGTCCAAGGCCAGGAAATCGCCTACGGACGTCGCCGGTTCCGCGAGTTGGGCATCAAGTGGGAAGCGAGTTGGTCAAGCCCGCAAGGCCCGTAGGACCGCCGGGTGACACGCCGGGCCCGGCGCGCCATCGAGATCCGATCCCCGATCGGCGTCGCCGGCCCGGTTTTCATCGCTTTTCATCATACCCAACCCCCGACGTTCCTCATGTCCGCGAGCCTCAACGAAGCCTTTGACCGGTTCATTTCCCGCGTCACCAAGCCGGCGACGATCGGGGAGCTGACGGCCGCCTTCATGGGCAGCGTGCCGATCCCGCCCGAGTACCGCGACGCGGCGCTCGAGGCCGTGGTCAAGCAGGATCTGCGAAGGGCGATTCACCGCGCGGTATCGCCGGACGGTACACCGCTTTTGATTTCCTTGCCCGACGTCGACCGTGAGACGGGCGGTCTCTGCCGGCGGTACAAGCAACTCGCGATGTTCAACCTGGCCGATTACCTCAAGGCCTGGCGGCAGTACGACCAGGCGGAGGAGACCGCGCGCAACAAAAAAAGGGCGATTGAACGGCACCACGACGCCCGACGCATCAGCGACCGGCCGCTACGGCAGCTCGCGTTGCTGGGCGCCGACGAGGGCGCCGCGGGGGCGGCCTGAATTACGGCGGCTTGAGTTACGCCGCCGATCGTCTACGTTGAATTGAACGAATCCTTCGCCGTCGCGGTGGGGGCCGCGGGAGTAGAGCCCCGCGCCCCGCCGCGCGGCGTGCTCTATGGAGGAACCCGCATGGCCGTTTTCCGCGTTTCGACCGTCCGCCATCTCGACGCCGAGGGCAAGCAAATTCGCCGCAAGGCCGACTGGGACCAGCTCGCCGGCCAGGTCGTGACCCGCTTCTACGATTCTCACGGCAAGCTCACGCGCAGCGAACCCAAGCGGCCGAGCAAGGGACCGCGCAAGATCAGGTGCGTGAGGCTTTCCAAAAAATGGTACGGCGAGTTCACCGGCGCCGACGGCTTCAAAAAACGCATCGCGCTGTTCACCGACCAGGCCGCCAGCGAACGCGAGTTGCAAGACCGGCAGACGCATGCCGACAAGGAACGCCTGGGGCTGGCCGCGCCGCGCGAACAGGAACAGCACGCGCGCCGCCCGCTGGCCGAACACCTGGCCGATTACTGCGCGCACCTGACCCGCGACGGCAGGAGCGCCCAGCATGTCAGGGAAGTGAGCAGCCATGCCGGCTGGATTCTCAAGGAAGGCAAGTTCACCACGGCCGCCGCCGTGACGCATGCGAAGGTTCTGGCCTGCCTCGACACACTGCGGAAGCGCGGCCGCGCCGCGGAGACCTGCAAGGGCTACTGGAGGCGGTTCGGCGCGTTCCTGAGCTGGCTCGTAAGGGAGGGGCGTGCTCAACATCACCCGCTCGCCCGGATTGGCTACACGGCGACGGACCGCGCAGAGCGGCACCCGCGGCGCCCGCTCGAAGATGACGAATTCAATCGCCTGGTCAACGCGGCTGAAACGAGCGGCCGGACGGTTGAGTCCGTGGCCGGCCATGATCGGGCCATGCTCTATGTCTTGGCGCGCTATACAGGTTTGCGCCGCGGCGAACTCGGATCACTCACACTGCGGTCGTTCGATCTTGATTCGGCGACACCCACCGTCAAGGTGAACGGTGCGTACACCAAGAACGGAGAGGAAGCGGAGATCCCCTTGCAGGCGTCCGTCGTGGCCTGGGTCCGCGCGTGGCTGCGGGACAAGGGCGAAGTGGCCCGGGACGCGCCCCTGTTGGCGGTGGGCCGAGCCGAGGGCGCCGCCAAGATCGGCCGAGGGCGTGGCAGGCTGAAGGCCGCGGCTCCGCGACGCGGAGGGCGCAAGACGTCGAAGATGATGCAGATCGACCTGGCCGCGGCGCGTAAGGCGTGGATCGACGAAGCGCCGACGGCCGGCGAGGCGGCGCGGCGTGCCGAGCACCACGGTTTCCTGCGGTACCTCGACGAAGATGGGCGTTACGCCGACTTTCATTCGAACCGCATGGGTTTCGTGACAGAGCTCCACCGGCAGGGAGTTGCGCCGATGGTGGTTCGTGATTTGGCGAGGCACAAGGACTCTCGCACGACGGAGAAGCATTACACGCGACTGGGCGTGAAGGATATGCGTTCCGGCATTGAAGCCCTCCCGCCGGCCCCTCGCCGCGCAGGCGAGCCGCTGGAGGCCGAAGAAGGCCGTATGACGGGGACCGACGGTCCATCGACGTCCGTTGCTCTACCAGGTGCGTTGGACGCGGCGAGGAAATGCGTTGCAGCTATAGTTGCAGTAGAAGTTGCAGGAACCAGCGACTTAGACCGAGCGGACATCCACGGGCAACCGGTCGCATCGCGAGGCCATGGCGCGCGAGTCGCTGCAAGTCCCGCGGCGCAAGTTGAACCAGAATGCGACCTTGTGTCCACTCCCGAAACGACGCCGGCGGACATTGGGTCCGCTGGCACAGTGGACAGGGCCGGGATTGAACCGGCGACACACGGATTTTCAGTCCGTTGCTCTACCAACTGAGCTACCTGTCCAAGAACTATATAATTGGCGCCCGCCGTTTAGCCGACGGACGCCAGTGACACCAACCTGTTCAGGAGGTAAGCGTCATGCTCAAGTCTACTCAAACGGCGATCCCTCGCAAGCCCGCCAAGCCCCGGTGGCCCCGGTGTTGGATCCCAATAGTTACGAGGCCTATGACTGTCGCGCCGACGCCTGGGGCAAGTAAAGAAGAGTTCGAAAAAGCGATCGCCGATTGCGGCCAGGCGATCCGGCTCAATCCAAGTTGCTCGTCGGCCTACCTTGCTTCCTGGATCACTTTCAAACCATCCCAAAACAGCTACCAACCGTACACGTACCGATCGTGACGCACACCTGGGCGCAGCGGTAGCGCTTGAAACCGTTGAGCAGGAACCGGCCCTGCGGGGGATCCACGCCTTCCAACGGCGTCTCGATGCCGCGCCGCGCGATCGAGGTCAGCAAGCGCGCTTCGATCAGACTCACCATCATCCGCAGATACGGCAGCACCGGCGTGTTCGTCAGACGCGAGTCGTCCAGGACCACCCCATCGAGTTGGAGTTGAGCCTGATCCGGCTGGGCGGTGGCCACTGACGGAATAGCTGTCCGATTCGTTGTAGCCGCCGCTGGCGCTGTCGGCGCCGCCTGCGCTGAACGTGAAGGAGTCGCTGCCGCTGGCGCTGGTGCTGCCGCTGGTCGAAACGCTGCCGGGCAAGCCGCCGCCGGAGCTGAAGCCGCCGCCGGTTTCGTCGTGCTTGAAGCTTTCGCTGCCGTTGGCGGTGACGGCGTTGGCGCCGCTGGAAACGGCCCCCGGCGTGGTGTCGCCGCTGGTCGCCGACCATGCCCCAGAGGGCCGTGTAGGTTCGGTCTGTTTGTCGCGCCGGTCAGCCACGCTTCCTTCCCAGTGGAAGGCGCAAAACGCCGTTCAGTCGTGACAAGCCCACAGGCCGCAGCATCATCTCTGCTTCAGCACCTGTTGCTGCAGTTCTTCCGCCAGTCGCGTCAATTCCCCATTCGGCAGCGCAGGCAGTTGGGCGGCGGCCGTTTCGGGCCGATTCAGCAGACGCTCACAGAAGTTGCTCGCTACGCACGACGCCATGACGCCCCCTGGACGCTAGCACGAAAATACGGTGGATGATGGCGTCAGATCCGCGCGACGAGGCCGGCCCCGACGAACACCAAGCGGGCGGAGATGCGATCAGGCGGCAGGCCGGTACACCGCGCCACGGCGCGGCGGTAGGCTTCGATCTGGGGCCGATAGTGGGCGACGATCGCTTTCAGGCCCTCGCGGCTGTCGTCGTCCACAAGGTCGGTCTTGAAGTCGACGAGATCAGCCGCCAGGGGCCGGCCGTCGCGCTCGGCGACCACCAGCCGGTCCAGCGCGCCGGTGAGGATCGCGTCGCCGTCGCGGATGGCGAACCGTTGCTCTCGCCGCACGTTGAGCGAGTAGTCGCCGCCGGACAACGCTTTGAGGATTTCGCCCTTGCCCTTCCACGCGGCGCCTCCCTGGTAGGCATGGCGTGAGAGCGCGGCGCGGATCGCGGGACGGGCAAGCATCTCGCGGAACTGCGGCAGCCACCCGGCGACGTCGGCCCGCGACGCGCCCGCGGCCAGCGACGCCTCGGCCAGCGCCTCGTCGCTCGGCGCGCCGTCGTCGAGCCACTCGATTTGCTCGAAGCAAGCGTGGATCATCGTGCCGCGCAGCAGCGCGGTACTCGTGTCGAGCCGCAAGCGCTGCTTCAGGTCGACGAGAGTTCCCCCTTCCAAGCCCGACGGGCTTTGCCGCTCGAGCATCCGCGCGCGGCGCTCGCCGGCCGCGGCGAGTTTCACTTCCAGAACCGCGGGCTGCTCCGCGCTTCCCGGAACTACAGAGCCTGGTCCCCCCTCCGGAACGCCACGAAGGGCGTTCCCGACAGAGATTCCCGGAACGCCACGGAGGGGGTTCCCCACAGAACGATGCCAGCGCGCGTCGCCCGCCTCGTAGAGCACCGTCGAGGCTTCGGCCTTTTGCCCGTCGGTCAAGGCCGCCCGGAGAATGCCCGAATACTTCGCCGGAAGCGTCTTTTCGTTGTCGGACGAAGGCGCCACGATCATGTGCAGCGCGTGAATGGCGCGGGTCAGGGCGACGTAAAGCACGCAAAGCGTTTCACGAACCACGCGCTCGTGGTACGCATCGAAGGCCGCTTGCACGTTGCCCGGCAAGAGCGCCTTCAACTCCTTGTTGGCGTAGCGCGTGACCAACTCCGCCGGACCGGTCGGCTCCGAGCGGCCGACGACCACCGGCGGCGGCTGGCCGATGAGCTTGCCGTCGAGCTGTGGCAACACCACGATGTCGAATTCCAGTCCTTTGGCCTGGTGGATCGTCATGACGCGCACTCCGGAGGAGGTCGGATCGGGCACCTTTTGGCTTTCGACGTAGACCACGAAGTCGCTGACCCGCAACGTGGCCTCGGCCTGGTAGCGATAGGCCAGCTCGACAAGCTGCCACAGCCGGTCGGCGTCGCGGCGGTCGCACGCCGGAGCCAGCTTGCGAGCCCAGCCGTCGATCGTCTTGCCGTATCCCTCGCAGACGAGCGCCCGCCGCACATGGTGGGCCAGCCGGTTTGCCGCCTGGCTGCCGGCATTTTCTTCATCGAGACCCAGCGCGGCGGCCAGCGGCGAGCCGGCCACATGGAAACGGGCCACGGTGTCGCCCGGATGGTCGGCCAACGTCAAGAGCGACAGCACCACGCCCACCGCGGGCGAATCGGAGAGCGGGTTGCCCCCCTCTTCGCTGGCGTGCAGATCGAGGCGGCGCAGTTCGAAAATCAGCCGTGCGACCGCCGCGTTGTCGCGCACCAGGGCCCCGATCGTGGCGCGCGGCGCCTCGCCGGCGAGACGCGCGATCTCGGCGGCGGCGAACTTGAGCGTCTCCACCTTCTGATCGGCGGCTTCGGCCGCCTTGGGCGCGACGACGAGCCGCGCGTGGCCCGGCAGCTTGTCGCGCGCCGTCGTGTGCTCGCCGAACGTGGCGGCCCAACCGGCGACGGCCGCGGCGTGCTTGTCCAAGGGCGCCAGACCTTCAAGGCGAGCGAAGACGCGGTTGACCGTGCCGATCACCACCGACGAGGAGCGAAAACTTTCGTTCAGCGTCCGCTCGGCCAGTTGCGACCAGTCGCGTCCCAGCGCGTCGAACAGTTCGGCCTCGCCGCCGCGCCAGCCGTAGATGGCCTGCTTCACGTCGCCGACACAGAAGAACGATGAGACGCCGTCGCGGCCCTGGAACAACGGATCGGCCATCGGCCGCAGCACCCGCCACTGCCAGAGCGAGGTATCCTGGAACTCGTCGAGCAGGAGGTGCGCCAATTCGGCGTCGAGGCGGTAGGCGAGCGGCTGGGCCCGCGCCGCCGGCGCCGCCCGCGCCAGCGAACGGGTCACGTCGTCGAACCGCAGCGCGCGGCGGCCCTGCTTGAGCCGCTGGTAATGGGCGTCGAACTTTTCCAGCAACTGATGGGTGGCCTTGGTCTGGTCGGCCAACTGGCCGACGAGCACCGCCTTGGCGTGGCCCACGAGCTTCTGGTACAGGGCCGTAAGATCGGGTTCGATCGGTTTGCGGTCGAACATGCCCTGGCCGTCGGCGACCTTGCCGGCCAGGCCGCCTTTGATGAAGCCGGCCCAGTCACCGGCCTGGGCCGACGCCAGATCGGCGGCGCGGGCCTTGGTCCATCGCTCTCGTTCAGGCAGCGGCGCGGCGGCCAGGGCGTCGATCGCGGCGGCCAGCGTTTCGCCGTTCAGCGGGCGCCCGGCGCGCAAGGCCGCCCAGGCCTCGGCCGGCGTTTCCAGGTACAGGCCGTAGAGCGAATTGACCAGTTCTCGAATCTGGCCGCTCACGCTCCGCTCGGCCTCTCCCTTGCTCAGCAGGTGCATCAAGGTCAGCGTCGTTTTGGCGCCGTCGCCGGCCAGCACGTCCAAAATCGCCTCGCTCCGCAGCCGCTGGTCGACCGGCTCCTCGACGATCCGCCAGCCGGGCGGCAGCCCCAGTTCGAGGCTGAAGCTGGCGGCGACCTGGGCGAAGAAACCGTCGAGAGTCGAGATCCGCAGCCGGTGCAGGTGCTTGACCAGGTGGGCCAAGAGGTCGAGCGCGCGCTCGGAGTTCAAGCTCGTATGGCCCATGGCTTCGGCCAGTTCGCGGCACTTGGCTTCGTCGAGGGCGGCTTCGGCCAGCCGCGTGAGCACGCGGTCGAGAATCTCTCCGGCCGCCTTGCGGGTGAACGTGCTGGCGAGGATCGCCTCGGGTGGGGCGCCGGCGGCGGCCAGGCCCAGGTAACGGTTCGAGAGCTGGTAGGTTTTGCCGGTTCCGGCCGAAGCGCGGATCATCACATGGGGGAACGTCATGGCGATTCCTCCTCGTCGTCCGATGAAAGCCCGCCGAACTGTCCGTCGCCGCAGATCCGCGCGAACTCCTCGGCGAAATCGGGTGGGGGCATGGCCGGTGGATAAAAATGCCCTCGACGGACGCCGCGCACGACGTCGGCCGCCGCGAGATCGGCCGCGGCCAGGTCGTCCGGATCCCATTCGGCCAGGTGCTCGCGCGTATCGCGCAGGACTTTCGGCAACACGATGTACCCCAGTTTGATCTCGGCGGGGATACCCAGCGCCGGCGTCAGGTGGCGATAGAGCGGCAGTTGCAAGTCGATCCACCGCGTCTGGGCCTTGCGGTGCGTTTGTTCGGGCGTCTTGGCCTTGTCGGAGGTTTTGTAATCGAAGATCACATACCCTTGCTCCTCGTGCAAGTCGACCCGGTCGATCCTGGCGCGCAGGCCCATCGGCTTTTCGTCAACGATCAACGGCGCCGCTGGACCGTCGACCTCGAACTCGGCATGCGCGATGCGCCAGCCTTGCGAGGCCCAGCGGGCTTGCCAGTCGGCGAAGGCCCCCAGCCGCAGTCGCAATTGTTCGATCTGCACATCGACCGCCGACAAGCGTTCGTCGCCGTAGCGCTCTTGGACGAGCGTGTCGAGCGCGGCGTCGAGCCGGCGGCGGATGGCGTCGGCGTCGGTCAAGCGCGCACAGTCGGGATCGGAGCCGAATTCGCGCAGCGCCTCGTGGGCCAGCGTGCCAAAGGCGCGTGGATCCAATTCCTCGGCCGCGTCGTCGAGCGCCGCCAGGCGCAGCACATGCCTGAGGTAATAGCGGTAGGGGCAGGCGAGGTAGTCGCGAAACTCGGTGATCCGCATGCTTTCGGCCGGCTGCGCCGGCGGGCACGGCGGCGGCACGGCAAAGAGCGAACGCGATTGGCCCGCCGCCAGTCCCGGCGGCACGACCGACTCGGCGATCGAGGGCTTGCGGTCGAAGAACCGCAACGTCCGCCGGGCGATCGTGCGCTGGTCGCAGGCGAACAAAAGCCGGCTGGGGGCCAGCGGATCGCCCTCGCTCGAACGCCGGCCGGCCACGAGCGAGAGGCCGCGGCCCGACGCCGCCAGCACGGCCAACGCATAAGCGTCGCGCGCATAGCGGCGCTCGTTGTCGTTCAGCCCCAACCTTCGGCGGACCTCGCCCGGCAGAAACTGGTCCGCGCCGACCGACGTGGGAACGACGCCGTCGTTGAAGCCGGTCACGATCAGGGCCGGGGCGTCGTCGAGCGGCAACTCGAGCCAGCCGAGCATTTCGATCGCGGCCTCGTATTGCAGGGGGGGAATCGTCTCGCCCTCGACCAGCCGCAGGAAGAGCCGCAGCGCGTCGCCGCCCCGCCACAGGTCATCGACCTTGCCCTTCAACGCCGCGGCCTCGACAAGCACCTGGTGTAGCCGTTCGCAGGCTTCGAGCACGATCCGCTCGCGCGGATGGTTGCGATCGAGCTGCTCGCGCCCGAGGATCTCGATCAGCAGAGCGACGGTTTTCTCGGCCCATTCGGCCAGCGGTCGCTCGCCCGCGAGAGGGTTGCGGATTTCGCCGTCGATGGTGGTGCGCAAGTGGCTGAGTTGCCGCCGCGTGCGCGGCGGGCCGAGCCAGCGACCGGTGAGCCGGGACTGTAAGAACTGCGCGTAGTAACGGTCCAACTCGGCGATCCAATCGCCCACCGCCCCTTCGGCGCCGGCCAGCTTCATCGAGAGCCAGGCTTCCACGTCGGGGTGGCGTACCAAAGCGGCCAGGTCGATGTATCGTCCGCCGTCGAGATAGTCGGCCACGGCGGCCAGCAATTTGTAGGGCCCGGTCTGGGCCAGCGTCAGTCCGTCGGCGTGCCTGCCGGGCAAGCCGAACTGCTCGAACCGTTGCTCGAGGTAGGGCACGAGCTTCGGGTCCGCGACACCCACGGCGATCTCCTCGGGCGAAAAGCGTCCGCCATACGCGGCGATCGCGCGCAGCGCGGCCACCGCCTGGTCGGCCGGTCCCCCAACGACGTGGATCTGCTCCTCGGCGAGTTCGATCGGCGCATCGCGCCAGGCGGCGGGCACGAGGCAACCGAACGGGTCGAACTTCTCGGCCAACGCCTCGGGGGCGTGGACCAGCGCCGTCACGCGGTCGGCAAGCGGTTCCAGCATCCGCCGCGCCACCGGCAGCACGTCGGCCGCGCCCAGCAGCACGATTTCCGCATCGACGCGGCAGGCGCGCCGTTGAATCGCGTCCAGCCGGGCCGCCTGCTCGTCGGCAAGTCCCCAGGCGGCCAGCGTGTGGAGATAGCGGTCTTGCACATCCGCGAGCGCTTCCCAGCGCAGGTCTTCGCCGAAGTCGCCGATGGTTCGCACGCAGGTCGCAACGTCGGCGAACCGCAAGGCGTGCCCGCCCAATTCGGCGTGCAAGCGCCCCAATAGCTCGGCCAGACTCAGCCAGCGCGGCGGCTCGGCCTGCGGCGGTGGTTCGGGAACCACGCGGCGCAGCAACGCCGGATCGACGGCCCGCAGCGCCGCGACCCAAGCCAACTCGGCGGCCAACGCGCCGGCCGGCGGCGCCGGCGGATCGTAAAGCAATTCGGGCAGGCTGCCGACGGTCACGATCCGCGGCGGCGCCAGCGCGAGTCCGCGCCGCTCGGCTTCCTGCACCAGGATCTCCAGCAATCGGCGGCCGGCGCGGCGGCCGGGCAGAACGACGATCAGCCCTCCCAGATCAGCCTCGCTCGCCGACGCGTGGCGCGCGAAGAGCCATTCGGACGCCGTCCACAAGGCCGGACGATCCCAGCCCAAGAAATGTCGTTGAGGCGCCATGCTTGTGGGTCCGTGGTTCTAACCTCTAACCTCTAACCTCTAACCTCTAACCTCTAACCTGCTTGCCTTCATCCGTGCTGTCCGCGTCATCCGTGGTTCGCAGGCTCGGCCAACGCCGGCGTGAGCGGCAGATCGACCACGATGCGCGTCCCCTGGCCCGCCGCGCTGGTGATTTGCGCCCGCCCGCCGAACAAGGCGGCCCGCTTGCGGATACCGGCGACGCCGAAGCGGTCGTCGGGCACCTGGTCGGGATCGAACCCCACGCCGTCGTCGTGGATTTCGACGCGTAGGCGGCCCGCGTCCTCGACGAGCTGAACCTCGGCTCGCGTGGCCCGGCTGTGCCGCCGCATGTTGTGCAGGGCCTCTTGCACGATGCGAAAAATCGTGCCTTCGAGCAGAGGGTCGAGGCGGTCGAACGTCACGCGGTGGCTGAAGTCGACGTGCAGCTTGCCGTGCTCCGACTGTTCGACGACCAGGTACTCGACCGCCATCACGATGCCTTCCTCGTCGAGGATCGGTGGACGCAGCCCGCTCATCACGCGGCGGCCCTCATCGATCGACCGGCGCAGCAAATGCGCCGCGAGCTCCAGCACATCGCGCCCCTTGCCGGCCGAGGGCGGGTATTTGCCGGCAAGCGTCTCCAGGTGCAACAGCGCGCCGGAGACGTATTGCAGCAGCCCGTCGTGGATTTCGTACGCCGTCAACTTGCGGTCGCGCTCGTGGGCGTGAATGAGTTGCTTGAGGAAGCGCTGTTCCGATCGCAACTGCTCCTCGGCCACCTTGCGCTCGGCGATCTCCACCGAGATGCCGCACTGCTCCAGCTCGGCCACCCGGCGGCGCAAGGCGGCGATTTCCGCTTCGAGTTGATCCCGGGTCTTGAGGGGCATGGAATTGATATTAACGTGGCGCTGGGGGGGCGGCAAGTTTGGCACGGATACTCCCCCATTGCGACTGGGCACATGCCGGCTGGACTGCTATACTTCACGCGGCCGACAACGAGACATTTTGCCAGAGAAAGTCACCCAGGGAGGTAAGAGCCGTCTGATGCCTTTGATCATCCTGCGAATGCTGTTCATCGTCGTGGCGGCGGGGCTCGCGATTTCCTTGGCTCAATCGCTCGAAATGCCCACGGAGCCGCACTGGCTTCCCTGGGCGTTGTTCGGCGGCATCCTTGCGATCGCGGTGCTCGTGATCGCCGTCGACGCGCTGGTCAAGCACAAGGCTCTCGACGTGATCTCATCGGTCTACGTCGGTCTGATCGTGGGCCTGTTCCTGGCCTACGTGGTGGGGCTGGCGTTGGTTCCGATGCCGATGAGCGACTTCGTCCGTTCGGGGGTGAGGCTCGTGCTCGCCGCGGTGATTTGTTATATCTGCATCAGCCTCTTGATGCAGACCCGCAACGACTTTCGCTTCATCATTCCGTACGTCGAGTTCTCGAAGGAAATCAAAGGACTGAAGCCGTTCGTGCTCGACACCAGCGTGGTCATCGACGGGCGGATCGCCGACGTGGTCGAAACCAAGGTTTTCGACAGCCAGTTGATCATGCCCCGTTTCGTGCTCAGCGAACTGCAAGCCATCGCCGACAGTTCCGACCGGCTACGGCGAAGCCGCGGCCGGCGCGGACTCGACATCCTGAACCGCCTGCGCTCCAACGACGCGGTCGATTTGCAGATTTTCGATCGCGACCTGCCCGAATTCGAGGGTCAGGCGGTCGATCTCAAGCTGGTGCTGCTGGCCAAGCACCTGGACGGCAAGGTCGTCACCAACGATTACAACCTGAACAAAGTGGCCCGCTTGCACGGCGTGGACGTGATCAACCTCAACGATCTGGCCAACTCGCTCAAGCCCGTGTTCCTGCCGGGCGAAAGTCTGGAAGTCATGATCGTCAAGCCGGGCGAGGAGCAAGGCCAGGGGGTCGGCTATCTCGACGACGGCACGATGATCGTCGTGGAAGGCGGGCGCGAACACCTCGGCAAGACCGTCAAAATTTCCGTCACCAGCGTGCTGCAAACCAGCGCCGGACGAATGATCTTCGGCCGCGCCGAGGGCGCCGTGCGAAAATGATCGCTCTGAAAATGAACTGGAGGTTGACAAGCAAGCCATGTGGTTCGAATCATTGATTGAAATCGTGGTGCTCACGCTGCTCATCGTCATCGGCCTGGCCATGGTTGGCAACCTGGTGCTGCGGGATTGAGGCCAAGCCACGATCGAGTGCAGGGTGTTTCCGTGTCTCATGGACGACGAACTGATTATCAGCGTGTCTGGGCTGCGTGGCGTCGTGGGCGAAAGCCTGACCTCGGACGTGGCCCGGCGCTACGCGCAAGCCTTCGCCGAGATCGCGCCGCCCGGTCCCATCGTCGTCACGCGTGACGGCCGAGCCAGTGGTCCGGCGCTGGCCGACGTGGTCTGCGATGCCGTGCGGGCCGCGGGCCGCGAACCGATCGACGCCGGTGTGGCCGCCACTCCCACCACCGGCGTGCTGGTGCGGCAGTTTTCGGCCGCCGGGGGTATTCAGATTTCGGCCAGCCACAACCCGGCCGAATACAACGGCCTCAAGCTCTTCTCCGACGAAGGGCGTGTACTCACGGCCGAGACAGGCCGGCGGGTGCTCGCGCGATACCGCGCCGCCGCCGGCATGCCGCGCCGGGGAGGCGGCCGCCGGCCATGCGCCGATTCGCTCACCCGTCATGCGGAACTCGTGCTGGCCACCGTCGACGTCGAGCGTATCCGCCGTCGCCGCTACAAGGTGCTGCTCGACTCGAACCACGGCGCCGGCAGCCTGCTGGGGAAGCGGCTGCTGGAGGAATTGGGTTGCGAATTGACGCTTCTTGGCGGCGCGCCGGACGGTCGGTTCGAGCACGCGCCCGAACCAACGGCCGAGAACCTGGCGGGCGTGCTGTCGCGGGTCACGGCCCTCGGGGCCGAGCTGGGGTTTTGTCAGGATCCCGACGCCGACCGACTGGCGCTGATCGATGAGCGCGGGCGTTATCTTGGCGAGGAATACACGCTGGCGATCTGCGTCGAACACGTACTGCGGAACGATCCGGGGCCGGTGGTCACAAATTGCTCGACAAGCCGCATGACCGAAGACCTGGCGACGAAATACAAAGTGCCGTTTTTCCGTTCGGCGGTCGGCGAGGCGAACGTGGTTGAAATGATGGAGACCTACGACGCCGTGCTGGGCGGCGAGGGAAACGGCGGAGTGATCGATCCGCGCGTCGGCTACGTCCGCGACAGCTTCGTCGGCATGGCGCTGGTGCTCGACGGCATGGCGTCGCGCGAGTTGCCCGTGAGCGCCTTGGCCGATGAATTGCCGCGCTATGAGATCGTGAAGACCAAGCTGCAACTGGCCGCCGACCGCGTGCCCGCCGCGCTGGCCGCCTTGGCGCGGCACTTCAGCGACGCCGAACCCGGCTGGCTTGACGGATTGCGTCTCGATTGGCCGGATCAGTGGCTCTTGGTGCGTGCCAGCAATACCGAGCCGATCGTGCGGGCCATCGCCGAGGCGCCGACCGCCGCCGCGGCGCGGCGGCGATGCGACGAGGCCGCGGAGGTGATGGGGCGATCGTAGCAACCCAACTATCTGCGCCATTCGTCGATGAGCGACGCGGCCAGTGCCGTCCAGCCGGTCTGGTGCGAGGCGCCCAGCCCGGCGCCGTGGTCGCCGTGGAAATACTCGTAAAACAGCAAGAGGTCGCGCCAGTGCGGATCGTCCTGGAACTTGCGGGCCTGGCCATGCACCGCCCGGCGTCCGGACGTGTCGCGAGTGAACGTGCGGATCAAGCGATCGGCGATTTCGCCCGCCATCTCGAGAAACGTCAAACTCCGTGGCGGATTTCCCGGACACGCCACGCGCATCTCGGGTCCGTAGGCCGTGCCGAGCTTTCGCAGCGATTCGATCAGCAAGAAGTTCGTCGGAAACCAGATGGGACCGCGCCAGTTCGAGTTGCCTCCCTTGAGCTTCGTGATCGCCTCGGCCGCTTCGTAGGCCACCGACCCTTCGAGCCAGTGGAACGGCTCGGCCTGGTGGGCCTTCGAGAGGCTGCGCACTCCGTAATCGGAAAGGAACTCGCCCGGGTCGAACACGCGCGCCAGCAGCCGCTGAAGCTGGTCGGGGTTGACGACCGTGAGCACGTAGGTCGACTTGCCGTCGCGCTCGTGGAGATGTACGACGTCCTTGACCAGATCGCGGCGGTGCTTCAGGAACCAGGCGACGTTGGCCTTGAATTCGTGGAAGGGCTCGATCCAGTCGAGTTCCAGCCGCTCGACGGCGAACAGCGGGATCAGCCCGACCAGTGAGCGGACGCGAAATTTGCTCGACCGCCCGTCGGGTTGGCGCAGCACGTCGTAGAAGAAACCGTCTTCCTGGTCCCAGAGCGGCTCGCCGCCGCCCATGCGCTTCATCGCCGCGGCGATGTAGGCGTAGTGCTCGAAGAACTTGACGGCCAGTCCTTCGTAGACGGGCGCCCCCCTGGCCAGTTCCAGCGCGATCCGCATCAGGTTGAGGCAGAACATGCCCATCCAGCCGGTCGCGTCGGACTGGTCGAGCACCGAGCCGTCCTCCCGCGGCTTGCTGCGGTCGACCACGGTGATGTTGTCCAGTCCGAGGAAGCCCCCCTCGAAGACATTATTCCCTTTGCGGTCGACCTTGTTGACCCACCAGGCGAAATTGATCAACAGCTTGTGGAAGCAGCGTTCGAGGAACGGCCGGTCGGCGCGGCCGGTTCTGAGCCGGGCCATGTTGTAGACCCGCCACACCGCCCAGGCGTGGACCGGTGGATTCAGATCGGAGAACTCCCACTCGTAGGCCGGGAGTTGGCCGTTGGCGTGCTGGAACTGCTCGAACAAGAGCACGCTGAGTTGATCCATCGCGTATTGCGGATCGACCGCCGCCAGGGCGACGCATTGAAAGGCCAGATCCCAAGCCGCGAACCAGGGGTATTCCCATTTGTCGGGCACGGTCATCACGCGCAGCGAGTTCAGGTGCCGCCAGTGCGCGTTGCGGATCGACTTCCGCGCGGGCGGCGGCGGAAAGAATGGGTTGTCGCCCTCAAGCCAGAGGTTGACGTCGAAGATGTAGCTCTGTTTGGTCCACAGCAACCCGGCCCAGGCCTGCCGTTGGATGCGCCGCTCGTCGTCGCCGGCGCCGGGGGGGTGCAGCGAGGCGTAAAACTCGTCGGCCTCGGCGCGGCGCTGTTGGATGACCGCGTCGACCTGGGCCAGTGGCGTGGGCCGCGGCCGGCCGTCGCAAAGGCGCAAACGCACGCAAACCGAGCCGCCCGGCGGCACGGCCTTGAAGCGGTAGCGGACGGCCGCTTTGGTGCCGGTGTGGGTCGGGTTGAGGCACGGCTCGCCGTTGACGATCCAGCGGTGAAAGGCGTCCTTGACGAAAGCCGAATGGCTTTCGTGTCCTGGCCCGTAAACCCGCGGCGCGTTGGTTTCATTGTCGGTAAACAGCGGCTCGCCGCCCGTGGCGGCGTACAGCGTGCGCGGGCCGAGGCGGTATTCGAGCGGGATCGTTCCCGGCGGTTCCAACTGCGAGTCGTCGGCCACCAGGCTGATCTCATCGGCGGTGCGTCGTCCTTCGCGGATCAGCGGTGACGGGCCGGGCACGGCGGCCCAACTCCAGAGGTTGCGAAACCAGAGTTGTGGCAGCAATTCCAGCGGCGCCGCCTCGCGGCCGCGATTGACGGCCTCAATGCGGATGCAGAGATCCTCCGGATCGGCCTTGGCATACTCGACGAACAGGTCGAAGTAGCGGTCGTCGTCGAACACGCCGGTGTCGAGCAGTTCGAACTCCGGACCCTGCCCGGCCCGACGCCGGTTTTCCGCGATCAGTGGCAAGTAGGGAAACTCCGCCTGCGGGTACTTGTAAAGGAACCGCATGTAGGAGTGCGTGGGCGTGTTGTCGAGATAGAAGTAGTATTCCTTGACGTCCTCGCCGTGGTTCCCCTCGTACGGCGTCAGGCCGAACAGGCGTTCCTTGAGAAACGGATCGCGCTGGTTCCAGAAAGCCGGCGCGAAGACGAGCAACTGGTAACGGTCGCAGACGCCGGCGATGGCGTCTTCGCCCCAGCGGTAGGCTTTGCTTCGCGCCAAGTCGTGGGGCAAGTGGTGCCAGGCGTCGCCGTCGGGACTGTAGTCCTCGCGCACGGTCGCCCAGGCGCGGTCGGCGACGTACGGTCCCCAGCGACGCCAACCGTGGGCGTCGTCGCGGATCTCACTCAGCCGCTCGTGTTCCGCAGTCATGGCGTCTCAAGCATCATTCGATTCACGCGGCCGACAAGAAGACATTTTGCCTCGATAAAGCGGTGGCTGGTGGCAGAGCCTAAGCGATGCCCCGGCTAAGCCCGGATTATTCATGGTCCCGTAGCTGGCTTCGCAAGAAGTCAGGCCGTGGACGCGAGTTACGCCAGAATTCTTGCGAATTCTGCTACAGCACAGTGCGCGAGTTCCTCCCCGGACCATGAATAATCCCGGCTAGCAAGCGACCGGGGCATCGCTGAGGCTCCGCCCCAGTCGCCCTGAATGTCTCATTCTCGACCGCGTGAAGTATACATCGTTCCTGGCGGTGTCCGATGGGAAAGCCCGACCCACGGCCACTCGAAAAGCCAGGTCGTCTTAGCCCCGTCGTCACATCCCATTGGCCAGCAATGCTTTACGGCAACCGGACACGTCCGTGCGATCCGTCTTTTGCAACTTGGCCCGTCCCGCTAGAATGCCCGCCCTTCGAAGCGATCCCAGCGGCAAACTTTGCCGCGGACTCGTGACGGCAACGGACACCCACCGTACAGCTTGGCAGGATGCCTATGTCCGCGGAACCATCGCCGGCGGAGCCTTCTCTGCTGTCGTGGCCCTTGAACCTGGCCACGCGCATGGCCTTGCGCTATCCCGCGGCCACGGTCTCGTTGGCGATTGCCCTGACGGTGCTGTCGCTCGTGGTCACTTGGGAAAAACTCGGCTACAAGACCAGCCGCCTCGACCTGTTGAATCCACGGAGCGACTACAACCGGCTCTGGATGGATTACGTCAAGGAATTCGGCGAGGAAGACGACGCGGTCGTCGTCGTCGAGGGGGCGAGCCGCGAACAGGTCGTGCCGGTGCTCGACGAAATCTCGAACATGTTGGCGCGCGAGGATACGCTCTTCCACGCGGTGCTGCACGGCGTCGATCTGGGCAAGATCCGCTCGAAAGGGCTGCACTACCTGTCGATGGAGGAACTGACAGGTATCGAACAGTTCCTCGACGAAGTCAGCCCGATCGTCGAGGGAAACTGGTCACGACTGAACCTGGGCCGCATCGCCAGTGGCATGAACCAGCGGCTGGAGACCGCCGCCGCGCGGCCGGCCCTCGGCGCCGCCGCGGCCGACGAGGTCGAACGCTTGAGCGGCAGCCTGCTGGGAAGCCTCACCGGCCGCCGGACCTACCAATCGCCCTGGCCCGAGATGCCCCAGTCGTTCGCCACGCTGAGCGAGCTGAACAGCGACTACCTGCTGGCCAAGGACGGAACGCTCGGCTTCGTGCTCCTGCGGCTGGCCCAAAAGACGGAAGACGGCTTCATTCCGAACAACGCGGCGGTCGACGCGCTGCGCGAACTGGTGGCCCGGACCAACGCGCGCCACCCGGAAACCAAAATCGGCGTGACCGGCTTGCCGATCATGGAAAACGACGAAATGCGCTCGAGCCAGACGTCGATGTACTGGGCCAGCGCGCTTTCGATGATCGGCGTGGGACTGTTGTTCGTGGCGGGCTTCGGCGGAGTGCGGCACGCGCTCTTGGCCAACCTGGTGCTGCTGGTGGGCATCGCCTGGTCGTTCGGCTACCTGACGCTGGTGATCGGCCACTTGAACATCCTCAGCATGTCGTTCACCGTCACGTTGATCGGCATCGGCATCGACTACGGCGTCTACTACACGGCCCGCTACTTGCAAAACCGCACCCGGATATCCGACTGCAAACAGGCCCTGCTTGAAACGACGAAGGGGGTCGGCGCCCCGATTCTGACCGGCGCGATCACGACGGCCATCGCGTTTTTCGCCGCCGGCTTCACGGAATTCACCGGCATCGCCGAATTGGGCCTGATCGCGGGCGGCGGTATCCTGCTCTGCGCGGCGGCCGAGTTGCTGGTATTGCCGGCGGTGATCCAACTCGTCGATCGCAGCGGGCTGGGAATGAAGGTTCCCGAGCCGCTGGCGGTGCATTCCTGGATCGCTCCCTTGATGAAGCGGCCGCGGCTGTTGCTCGCCGCGACGATGGCTTTCACCGTCGTCACGGCGTCGGGCGTCGACGGGCTGTGGTACGACCACAACCTGTTGAACCTGCAAGCCGACGGCCTGGAGAGCGTCGAGCTCGAGGAAAAACTATTGGCCCAGGCGAACCAGAGCGTCTGGTACGCGCTCTCGATCGCCGACAACCGCGAGGAACTGCTGGCGCGCAAGGAGGCGCTGGGTCGGCTCGAGTCGGTCGAGAAGCTGGAGGACATCGTCTCCTTCCTGCGCCCGGACGACGCTGAGAAGCGGCCGATCATCGAACGCATCGAAGGGCGGCTGCGTGGCTTGCCCGAACGCCCGCCCTTGATCCCGGTCGACAAGCCCGGCGATTTGGGCCGGATCCTGGCCCGCACGCAGCAGTTGGCGGCCCGAGCGCCCGACGGCGCCCGCTCGGCACGCGAACTGGAGCAGATCCGCGACAAGCTCCGCCGACTCGAGTCGGCCGACTGCTTCACGCTGATGACGCAGTTCCAGCAGGCGATGGCCGGCGATCTGTTGACCAGGCTCCACGTCCTGAAGAGCATCGCCAACCCGGAGCCGCCGCAGTTGACCGATCTGCCCGAGAGCTTGGTCAACCGTTTCTTCGGCAAGCACGGCGTCCACCTCTTGAAGATCTACGGCAAGGGGAACATCTGGGACATGGAGACGCTGGAGAAATTCGTCCGCGACGTGCGGAGCGTCGACCCCCGCGCGACCGGCAACCCGCTGCAAGCGTACGAAGCTTCGCGGCAAATGAAGTCGAGCTACGAGCAGGCCGCGGTGTACGCGCTGATGGTGATCATCGTCGTGCTGATCTTCGACCTCCGCAGCCTGCGCTACACGTTCTTGGCGGCCTTGCCGCTGGGACTGGGCCTGCTGCAAACATTCGGGCTGATGGGCATTCTCGGCATCCCGCTCAACCCGGCCAACATGATCGCCCTGCCCTTGATGCTGGGGATCGGGGTCGATTACGGCGTCCACCTGATCCACGAGTACCGCGAGCAGAGCGGTCCCTACAAGATGTCGCAGGCCACCGGCGTGGCCGTGCTGGTCGACGGCCTCACGACGGTGGTAGGTTTCGGTTCGCTGATGATCGCCAACCACCGCGGCTTGCAGAGCCTGGGACGCGTGTTGACGCTAGGTGTGAGCTGTTGCATGTTCACGTCGATGATCATGCTGCCCGCCCTCTTGACTTGGATGTCGCGCAACCGCCGCGGGGCGGACGACGAGGAAGGCCCGGCGGGCGCCGCGCGGCCTCGCAAAGGAATGGTTCGCCGGATCGACGAAGGCGAGCACCCCGGCAGCGGGCCGCACGCGGTGGGGAGGGTGGGGAAGGGGTTGGAGGTTAGAGGTTAGAGGTTAGAGGTTCTCCTTTCTCCTATTCCGGCAGTGGTTTCCCCTTGGTCTCCGGGGCGAAACAGATCAAGACCAGCCCGACCAGATAGATGGCGCTCATGGATGTGCATGCCAACGGATAGCCCCCCTTGAGCGTCCAGCCCAAGATGGAGACGTCTTGGCTGAACTGCCCCATCAAATTGCCCGTCTGGAGCGCGCCAACGGCCGCCACGATGCGGCCGAAGTTGAAGCCGAAACCCTGGCCGGTGGCGCGCACCTGCGTGCGGAACAATTCGGGCAGATACAGCGGCAGCCAGCCGTAAAACGACGCCGTGCATACCCCGACGGCAAAGCTCGCGACCAAGAACTTCGGGCCGAATTCGGGATTGAACTGGTAAAGCCAGATGAGCGAAGCAATTGAACTGAGACACAAGAAGCAATAGGTGACGCGTCGGCCAAGCCACCCGCCCACCAGCGCGGCGGTGATCGTGCCGATGATGGCGCCGACCGCCGACCACAACTGGGTCTGCTCCTTGGCCCCCGGCAACTGGTTGGTCATCTTGTCGGCCCAGGTCGGCGCCCATTGGGCGGAGGCCCAAGTGCCGAGCAAGGCCGTGCCGCTGAGCCCCGCGGCCAACAGCATTCGCCCGACGGTGCCGCGCCAAGCCGTGGTCGTCGCGCCGTCGGCCGCGCCTTGGCGTTGCAGATAACGAATGACGGGGTAAGTATATCCGCCGGTCGCCAACAGCAACCCCGCCACCGAACCGGCCACGCGCGCGACCAGCGAAAATTCCCTGGTCCAGAGGTAGATGATCAACGCGGGCCCCGCCGCGCCGAGCAAAATGCCCACCAGGTCGCGCGTCGCCCAGTGCGACGTGGCGCCTTGGCTCTGCTCGTGCTTCCAACGGGCCGATTCGGGTACGAACAACCGGATCAGAAACGTCAGCAGGGCGGGCGCGGCGCCCGAAATCATCATCAGCCGCCATCCGCCGTTCGACACCAGCGTGGCGGCCGAATCGTTGGAAAGCCCGATGCGCCTCAGCCAGGCTTGCACTTCGGCGGACGAGTCGACGTCGCTCAACGCCTGAATGACCGCCCAACCCAGCAGACCGACGAGCAAGTAGCCGACGTTGGCGGCCGCGCCGATCAAACCGGCCATCAGCGCCCGCGATCGGTTCGGCCAGACCTCCATCACCAAGGCGACGCCCAAGGACCATTCGCCGCCCATGCCCAGCGCGGAAATGAATCGCAGTACCGCGACTTGCCAAGCCGCGGTCGCCACGCCGCAGAGTCCCGTGAAGATCGCGTACGTCAACACGCTGAGCGTCATCGCGCGCACACGGCCGATGCGATCACCGAGCCAGCCGAAGAGCACGCCGCCGGTGGCCATGCCAACGAGAAAGATCGCCGTCACGACTCCAAACCAGCGGCCAATCGTAGCTTCTTCCTCGGACGAAGGAATACGGTCGGCGAAACCCAGCAGATCCTTCACCGCGGATCGGCCGACGAGGGAGAACATCCCTTGCTCGGCGCCGTCGAACATCCACCCCAACAGCGCGGCGGCCAGCACGAGCCATTGTCCGCGTGAAATGCGGTCGCTCATTCCGCGAAGCCCTCGCGCGCGGGCTCCGGCAGCCAGAAGCAGGCGATGGCATTGATCGCATAGGCGCCGAAACCGACGGCCGCCGCGGTGTAGGCCATGCGCGTGGCGTCATCGCCACCCGGCACAAACGGCATTCCCGAGAGCCAACTGGTCAGCGCCGCGAACGCGGTGCCAAGCATGCGGCCGCCAATGTTGGCCGCCACACTTTCGCCGGTCCCGCGCAGATGGAGCGGATAGGCCATGGGCAGGTAATTGCCCCAGAAACTGAACTGTGCCACGGTGCATAAGCCGGCCAGGAAGATGCCCCCGTGCAACAACGTGATGTTCCACCCCCCCACGGTAAACAACACTTGGTTGTGGATGGAGACGAAGGCGAAGACGATCGGTATCAGAACCAGGCCAGGCAAGACGAACACGCGCAACAGCGAACGTCGGCTCACGATCGGCACCACCAGCATCGCGAGCAAGAACCGCCCGATGAGGCCGCCAACTTCCTGGGAGAGCTGAAGCTGACCGGCGGCCCGGTCCTCAATCGGCTGGGCGATTTTCCGTTCGCGTTTTTTAATTTCCGCCGCCGAAAGTCCTTCGTGGTCATCCTGGCTGGCCGCACCGGCCGCGTGTACCTCGGCCTTCACTTCTGGAACGGCGGGTACGATGTACGGCACCTGCTGAATCGCTCCAAAGGCCGCGCCGTAGCTGCACGCCACCATCAATGTCGTCACGAGTGTGGTCTTGCGCAAAGCCGGCTTGAACAGCTCCAGAGGATTCGGCCTTTTGAGCGTGCCCGCGTCCTTCTTTTGTCTCCAGACCGGCGACTCGGGCAGGAACGGGCGAATCACCATCAGCGGAATCGCGGGGATCAGCCCGGCGATCAGCGTGTAACGCCACGTCGCATGAGTGCCCGAAATCGCGCCCAGGTGGACGCTAAGGAACTCGGGCATCACGATCTCCGGAAGTGAATCGTGCAGAGTCCCGGCGAGCAAGAACGTCCCGCCAACCATCAGCCCACCGATCGACGAGAACGCCTGTGTGTAGCCCAGTGCTCTTTCACGCTGATCGTGGTTGGGGAACAATTCGGCCAGCCATGCGACCGCTGCGACAAACTCCACGCAGACCCCGATGAACGTCAAGGATCGCAGAATCAGGAACATAAGCATCGACGTCGAATATCCCGACGCGAACGTGGAAAAGGCATACAACAGAATGCTCCACGTCAAGATGCGCCGCCGACCCAAGAGGTCCGTCAGATACCCGCCCAGCAACCCGAAAACGCCACCCACCATGGCGGGCACCCAGAACATCAAGCCGCGCCACATGTTGAAGTCGGGCGCGCCCGGTGCCACGCCGGGCAACAGTTCTCGGAGCGCCGGCCGCCCGATCAGTTGTAAAACCAGCAAGACATAGATGTCGAAGGCGAAACCGATGGCGGCCATGGCGCAGATCAGCCATTGAACCAAGGTCAGGCGTTGCGGCGCGGGGCTGGCAGAACTCATGGCGGGTTCCGGATGGGCGGGCGGGTGACGGTCGCTGTCTGTCGCCTTTCGCTCCGCGAAAGGACGTTCTTTCGCGGAGCGAGTTTTCGGATAGACTCTTACCGCCGCCGGGATCTCTTGCCTTTCTTCGGTTCGTCATCGCCGGGAACCCCCAGGTTAAGAATTCCCGACTTGCCATCACCACCCGAATCGCGACTCCTGCCATTCATCGGGCCGGCGCCGGTGTTGTTCTTGAGACGTTGCTGTTGCCGCTGTTCTCGGTCGAACGACACCACGTCGGTGAACTGATCCAGGACGGCCAATTCGCCGTTGGCGTCGACCATCAGCACGCGTCCGGGCGCTTTGCCGGCGCCGGCAGGCAGCTTCTCGCCCCCCACCATGTCGAGGCAGACCGCGTTGGTCTCGAAGTCGACCGTTTCGGTTTTCGCCCCACCGGCCGCTCCATAGTCCGCGACCTGCACCTCGACTCCCGCCGCGTTGGCCAACGATCCGCGCTTCAAGTCGAAGGTTTTGGCGGCCGCGATGCCTTTCTCGGGATCAAACGTCTGGACCATCACCTGGGCTTGCGTTTCCTTGGCGCCCGCGGCGGGCGTGACATCGCCGGCCAGCAAGCTGCCGGCGCGCGGAACGTAGATTTCACCTGACGGTTCACTCCATGCGGTCTGCCTGGTTTCCCCCTTGCTCAAATCGCGCCGGCTCGTGTCCAGGTACATCGAGAGAACGTCAAGATTCGGGTTGTTCAACTCCAACCGCACGCGGTAACGATAGGACTTGCCCGCTTCGACGGTGGTGTCGAAGAACCGGAATAGCTTGTTTTCAACCAGCTTCTGCCTGAAACCAGAACGGGCCATGCCGCCCATGCCCCGATTGCCCATGCCCATATTGCCCCCGACCATGTTGCCGCCGTCCATATTGCCGCCGTCCATATTGCCCCTGCCCGAACCGCCCAAGGCGCCAGCGCCGCGATTGCCGCGCGCCGCGGCCGCGCGGCGATTGACCTTCTTCTTGCCGAGGGGTTTGTCGGCTTCCGCCGGCCCGACCACCGTCGCCGCAGGCTGACCTTTGAGGGGAATCGCCGGGTGCCGCACCCGGTTGGGATCGTGATTGGCGCCGACCAACGGCGGCAAGAACCAGGTCAAGGCGTCATCGATGTACAGCGGGTCGACGACCTCCGGGTAGGGGAGCCAGGTTTCCATGTCGTCGTAGGCGGCTTCCATGTCGAGCTTTTCCCAATCGTCTTCGCCAATCGGCTGGCCCGGCGTCTTGACCAGCGCTCGTTGCACCTCGAAACGATCGTACCTGGGCTCGTCCAACTCGGCATTCTTGAAGGTGGCGTTCTGGAACACCTTGCGGTACTCCCCCGACTGCGCCGCGAAGGGGACTAACGCCGTGACGCAAATCCAATGACGTCCCTGGTAGGTGGCGTTGCCCTGAGGCTTCAGTGCGAATTGTTCCAGTTCTTCGTCATCGTTGGACGTCTCCGGAGCGGGGGCAGCGATCTTCTTCTCAGCCGGTTTCGCACGGCCTCTGTTGCCCTTCCGGCCGCCGCGGCCACCTTGCATGCCGCCGGGGCCACCTTGCATGCCGCCGGGACCACCTTGCATGCCACCGGGACCACCTTGCATGCCGCCGGGGCCGCCTTGCATGCCACCGGGGCCGCCTTGCATGCCACCGGGGCCGCCTTGCATGCCACCGGGACCACCTTGCATGCCACCGGGACCACCTTGCATGCCGCCGGGACCACCTTGCATGCCGCCGGGACCACCTTGCATGCCGCCGGGACCACCTTGCATGCCGCCGGGACCACCTTGCATGCCGCCCGGCATATCGCCGCCTGCCATGCCGCCGCCGTCTCGGCGGCCGCGGTCTTGTGTTCCCTCGCCAATGGCAAGAATGCCAACGCCGCTGTACGCCTTGAGATCGCGCGCCGCGAGAAACGCAGGCTCCTTACGGCGGACTTTCAGTTCGACGGCGGGCCGGTTCAACGGGGCGATCGGATAGGCCCGGTAGTCGATGTCGCCCATGCTGGCCCTGACTCTCATGCTGAAATCGTCGATCTTCGCGACTCCGGGAAGCGGGGTGGGCGGTTGGGATTTATCGACATCCAACTTGATCTTGGTCGCTTGCTGCTCCAAATCGCCCGGCTTCGTGGGGTAGGGCGCCACCTTCAACGAAGTCCAACAGAGCATTAGAAAGCAGACGATCACGGCGCCGAAGACGACCTTCTCGACGTGCGCCAGCAACAGCGCCTTGGCCTGCGCCGGATCCATTTTCAACTTGACTTTCATGGCCTTGAATCTCCTGTCAGGCAACTCCCTTGAAATAACGTACCGGCTTATCCGTTTCGCCGTTGAATTGGGGCACAGCATTTAACCGGCTGGTAGTTGGATCGCACGCGCATGCCGTGACGGACCTTATCTGTCGCCTTTCGCTCCGCGAAAGGGCGTTCTTTCGCGGAGCGAAAGGCGACATTAGGCAACTTCCTTGAAAATAACGTACCGGCTTATCCATATTTGATGGTATCCCCGACCCTCAGCGCGGCGGCTGCACCGTGCCGGTGGGAACGCCGAACGACCGCTTGTCAGGCGAACTCGCAGTGCCTTTTCCCAATTTGCTCGCCTCCGGCGGATTGTAAAGGTAGATGATGCCGCTGACATCAACCAGCATATCATAGGGCGCCAGGCTCCCGACGTCACCTCCGCCGCCCATCATTCCACCGCCTCCCGGCATTCCACCGCCGCCCGGCATTCCACCCCCTCCCATCATTCCACCCCCTCCCATCATTCCACCGCCTCCCGGCATTCCACCGCCTCCCGGCATTCCACCGCCTCCCATCATTCCGCCCCCTCCCATCATTCCGCCCCCTCCCATCATTCCGCCCATCCCACCGCGACCTCCGCCGCCGATCGGCCTGATCCTCACCTGACGGGTTTCAATCGGCAAGGTCGAATTGGCGCAGGCGGCCAATAGCTCCGGCACTTTGCGTTGATCCATGACGAACTTCATGTAGACGAACATCTGCTTGAATTCGGCGAACGGACCCGCGCCGGCTGCCAGCGGCTGGCCATTCTCATCGAGATAACGACCGTTGAGCAACAGTTCGTCACCCGACTTGGCTGCTTCCTGGCCGCCCGCCGCCCCTCCGCTCTGCATTCCGCCCGCCCCTCCGCTCTGCATTCCGCCCGCCCCTCCGCTCTGCATTCCGCCCGCCCCTCCGCTCTGCATTCCGCCCGCTCCTCCGCTCTGCATTCCGCCCGCCCCTCCGCTCTGCATTCCGCCCGCCCCTCCGCTCTGCATTCCGCCCGCTCCTCCGCTCTGCATTCCGCCACCCGAACCACCTTCTTGGCCCGATGAAGCCACGAGCGACGTCGGATCGCTCTGAGCCGCGATGATGGCCCACTGCGCCAAATCAAGGGTGTCGATTCGCTTGATCGTGGCCAACAGGGGATCGTGCGTGCCCAGTTTCATCTGGGCGATGGCCACCTGGTTCATTTCGTTCACCAGGTCGACCAGCGTCTTGAAAACCCAAAGATCTTCCTGCGCTAAACGGACGCTCAGGCTGGAGGGTATCCCCTTGGTATAGTAGCGGTCGATGATCGATCTTCGTTGCGACTCGCTCCACTCGACGATCCCCACGGTTCGAGGCGAATTGACTTCCCCCTCCTCTTCTCCTTCCTTCTCTTCGTCCTCTTCGACCCGCCGAACCGGAACCTCGTCCAACAGCGCTTCCCATTCCTCGCGCACGACGGTCTCGTTGTAGTAGGCGCGCCGCTCGCGAGGGATTTCATCTTCAGGCGGGTAATTGGCCAAGTCGGGCATGTCCGCAGGCCAAACGAACTTTGAAACCTGTTTCTCGTAGAGCTCCCGCCAGGCGGTAAAAACATTGCTCTTGAGCCCCTCGTGTTCCACTTCGACCGCGGAGACGAAACGCGGATTAGGGGTGTATTCGCCACCGAGAACGCTCTTCAAGCCATTCGCGGCGGAATCGATCTGACCCTTGTTGGTGCTGAATTTCTCGACCAATTTTCCGGATGAAACCGACCAGGAAACCAAGCTGGCGATAACCACCACCATGCTGAGCACCCAGAAGTGGTGCTTCTTGAGCAGCGCCAAAAAAACTTTCATCTGGTCCATGTTTCAACTCAAGTGGTGAGTGGTGGTTAGTGGTGGCTGGGGCAGAGCGTAAGCGATGCCCCGGTCGCTATCTTGCCGGGGCATCGCTTACACTGTGCCAGAGGTCAGAGGTTGTGCTGTAGCAGAATTCGCAAGAATTCTGGCGTAACTCGCGTCCACGGCCTGACTTCTTGCGAAGCCAGCCACCAGCCACCGCTTTCTCGTGGCAAAATGTTCCTGTTATCCATCCGGATTATTGTCAGCATCCTCGGCGGCTTCATCCGCGGCCGGATCGTCCATGGCTTCGCCGACGGGCGGGGCCGGCTCGTCGGCGTCTTCATCCTCCACATCGTCGGTGGGCCCGCCCGCCGCGGGTCGTTCGATCGTCGTGGCGGTGGTTTCGTCGGCCTCTTCCGCCGCGTTCGGATCATCGTCGCTGGGAATGCCGCGCGAGAGGTTCGCGGCGGCCAGGGCCGGGCTGTCGGGCGCCGGTGCTTGCCAGCAGAACTGAATGACAAAAACGAAGAGGGGAGCGTCGATCAACTTGAAGCCGACCGCCTCCGCCCCGCGTTTGCGGCCGGGCGCGGCGTTCTCGTCCTCGGCATCCAGATCGTCGACCTTCAGCTTGTTTTTGAAATTGATGTTTTCGGGCCTGATCAATACCGGAAAACCGATCCCCAATTTTTTCACCGGGAACGTGACGGGGCCGCCCGGAGGCTGCTCGTGAGGCGGCAACGGAACCTCGTCCTGCCGCAGTTTCTTGAGAAAAGTGTCGCGGACGAAGACATAGCCTTGGTTCGTATCTTTGGGATCGTTGTGATAGTGATACCCCTTGAGCTGGAACACCCAGCCGGGCCCTGAGGGCGCGGCCGCCTCGCCCTGAGCGGGGGCCGGAGCAGCGCCCTCGCTTGCAGCATTGGGCTGGACCCCAGCGGCAGGCTGAACCCCAGCGGCAGGCTGAACCCCAGCGGCAGGCTGGACCCCAGCGGCAGGCTGAACCCCAGCGGCAGGCTGAACCCCAGCGGCAGGCTGAACCCCAGCGGCGGGTGGCGGAGCCGGGCTGGTGGCCTCGGCCTCCTTCTTATCATTCGGGTTGAGTCCGGCGTACCATGTGCTGAGGTCGGCCGTATAGACGCACTCGAACGATTCGATATAAAGTTCGTTGCGTTTGGTGATCACCGGGGGACGTTCCCCTTCGTCGCTGGGCAGGCAAAGATTGATTGCCTTGAAGACCTTCAACCACATGTCGCGGCCGGCGGTGTTCTGAATGAAGCCGTCGCCGATCTCGACCGTCTTTTTGTAGTTTCCCGTCGCTTTGTCGAAATCGGCCTTGTAAGCGGCGGCCGTGGAAGCCACCGTCTTGGCCTGTTCGACCGCCGGCTTGAAGTAGCCCTCCATGGCCACCGAGTTGGCCGCGCGCCAGTAGCTGAAGAAACTCACGCTGAACCCCAACAGCAGCGACGCGGCCGCGCCTACCGCCCAAGGCTTCTTGGCACGGATCATGCGGTCCTGCGCGATCTCGCGCGGCAGCAGGTTCGTCTTGATCTTCGTGTCGCGCAGGCCCTGCAGGGCGAGACCATAGCAGACGCCGAACGCCAGCATGTTTTCCTTGAAGGCGGGCGCGTCGACCACCGCCGTGCCGCTCAAACCCCGGAACGATTCGATCCGCGCCAGGTCGAAACCCAGGTTCTGGGCCAGGTAGCGCTGCAGCCCCGGCAATTTCATCGCGTTGCCCAGCGCCAACGCGCGCCCGATTTTCGCACGGCGATCGATGTTCGTGAAATAGCCGATCGATCGCTGCACCTCGGTCAAGAGGTCGTTGAACACGGGCCGCATCGCCTGGAACAGGGCCTTCGGATCCTCGGCCTGCGCGGCGTTGCGCTTCATGTGTTCGGCCGAGGCGAAGGTCAGCTTCAGTTCCTTGGTCAGCGCCTTGGTGAAATGGTTGCCACCGATGGGAATGCTCCGCTGCCAGACGCGGAAGCCATTGGTCACCACCAGGTCGGTCGTGTCGGTGCCCAGCGAAACCAGCACCACCGATTCCGGCGGACTTTCCGGGTCGTACTCTTCCGGCGGCGGCAGGTGCGTCATTTGGTCGAAGGCCACGAAGTTGTACAGCGCCAAGGGCGTGAGCTGGATCACGTCGACTTCGATCCCCGCGTCGCTGAACGGCTTCAAGGCGCGGAAGACCTGGTCGCGTTTCATGGCGAACAGGCCGACCTCGGTTTCCATGGCGAAACCTTCGATTTCACTGCCGCCGGCCATCCGCTGGAAGTCCCACACGACGTCGTCCAACGCGAAGGGAATTTGCTGCTTGGCCTCGTACTTGACGATGTCGGGAATTTTCTTCGCTTCGACGGGCGGCAGCTTGATGAACCGGGCCAGTCCGCTTTGCCCCGAGACGGAAATCACCACCCGGTCGCCGCGCACGGTGTTGCGCGAGAGGAACTGCTTGAGCGCCTCGCCCACCAGTTCGGCCGGATCGGCGTCGGGCTGGCTCAGGATCTTAGGATACTCGATGTAGTCGAACGCGGCCGCCACCACGCGGCTTGCGTCCTCGTGTGGCCGGCATTGCAGCGCTTTGAGCGCGCACTGACCAATATCGATGCCCCAAACGGCGTCGCTTCTCGCCATCGGCGGATACCTCAAACTCTGTTCTAGGGTCCGATCTCGAAACTTTCCGATTTCGGGATCGGTCGGATCTTGCGATCCATTCCATCCGCCGCCGCTGACCAGGAACAAGTCGAGAACGGGAAGGCGCGCGGGTTGACGGACGGTGCTCTCTATACCTGTTAATCTAGCGGTTCCGAGACCCCCTTGTCAACTAAATTTACTCGTTCCCACGCGGAGCGTGGCAGCCCACGAAAGAGGAAGGATCATTTTCACGCAAAAAGCACGCACGTTGCGCAGCAACGGGCGTGCAAAACAGAAAACGGCAGCGAAGCGAAAAAAAAACGATCTCCGATAACCCCAGGACTCTGAGCAGGCCGCGAAAGCGGCCGAAGATGTGTCAGGAACACCCGCGCTCGCAAGAAAACAGGGGGCTAACGCCCCCCGCTCGCCTTGCCCATCCAGCGCCGCGTCTTGCATAGCGTGCCGCCGACAAGGGCTATCAGGCCGATGCCGGGCAACACGCCGGCGCAAAGGCTGATAAGCCCGCCAAGCATCGCCAGCGTGCTGCCGAGGCCCGTGGCAAACCAACCGCGCCGCGGAATCCGGTACGCCAAGAGCAGCACCACGACCGCGAGCAACGAGAGGGCCAATTGCCGCAGCCGCTCGACCAGCTCGCCGGCGACGGCGCGGGCGGTAATCTCGATTTCGCCGCGCGGCGTGGCAAAACGGTACACTCGCCCGCGCTCGGGCAAGGTGAAATCGAGACTGGCCAGGCCGGCCACCTGGGGTGCGAAGTTCGCGGCAGCGTGGCCGTTCGCAGCATCGTCGTCAAGCGGCGTGTTCCGCAAGGCGAAGTCCATCGTGCCAGCCGGAGCGTTCTGGTCGGGCGGAAGCGGCGATTGTGGCTTCCCGGCTTGCTCCCCGGCTTGCCCTCCTGCGCTGGACGCGCCTTGTTGCTGTTCGCTTTGCTTGGCGAGCTTCCGCTGGTAACGCGATACGCGGCCCGACTCGGCGTCCTTCGGCTGAGCCGCTTTTTTCTTGGTATTCTTCGCCTGCGATCGCAACTCGGCTTTGGCCTTGCCTTGGGCGACTTCCGGGGCCGCCGGCTGCCCGGCCGACTGTCGATCCGACTGCCGGTTCGACTGCGATGGGGACGCATCCTTGGACGGAGCGCCGACTCCCGCGATGCGGCGACCTTGGCGAATCTGGCCTGGCGGCGGCGACGTTTTATCGTCCTGCCGATTCAGGTTGTTTTTGAGGAACCACTGGTTATTGAACTCCTGTCCCTTGCCCCCTTGGTCCGCTTGGGGCTGCCGCTGGGGTTGCGTCGTCGCGTCGAAATTCGCTCCCAGTTCGTTGAGCACGTTTTTCGAGAGCTTCGTATCCTGGCTCAGGAAGAGACCGTTCAGGTTATCGCGGTTGTCGGCCTGTTCCTCGACGACCTCCTCGGCGCCTTGCGACAGCGCCTGCTTTTCGGCCTCTCGCAGCACTCGTGCGGCCTTGGCCGCTTCTTGCCTGTAGGTTTCGTTTTCCCGCGACGCAGCTTGAGGAAACTGCTGGAACTCGTCGGCGTACTCATGAAGACTTATTCCGAGTTGCTTTATGTTGTTCGTCGCACGGGCGCGGGCATACGAACCGCCGGAGCTCATGACGATCGACAACCGCTCGCACAACTTCGAGGAGTAGCTCAAGAAGCCCGCCGCCAGGTCGGCCTCGTCGGCGACCTTACCCAGCGAGCCGCCGAAATCGAACCAGTCGTGCGTTTCCGGCAGGTACAAACGCACCTGGCTTTGCTCGACGTGGACGTTCACGGTTCGGATCAGCGGAAAGCGGACCTGAGTCAATTTGCCCAGCGCCGCGAGCGTGCCGCCATATTTGACCGCCACCTCGTAGTCGAGGTCGCCGGCGGCCGTCTTGATCAACGGGATGCGAACTCGCGGCGCGGCGCCGGCCACCACGGCGGGCTTGACCGGCTCGCCGGCCACCAACGCGGTCCACAGCGCGGCGCCCGCGGGTAATTCCAGCTCCAGGTACTGCTCGGTGGCGTTGTCGAGCCGGTAGAGCTGCGCCGCGCGGTAGGTTCCCTGGGCATCGAGCACGAGCCGCGTTTCGGCCAGCCCGATGCGCGCCCCGGCCGTTTCGACCCTCTCGCGGTCCCGCGTCCGAAAGGTCAGTCGCGGCGCCGCCGCCCCGGCATTGACCAGGTACACCTGCGTCAAGCGGCCGCCCAGCACGCCGGCCACTTTTCGAAACGCCGCCTGCCGCCGGCCCAGGGCTTCCAGTCCCTCCCGCTTGACGATCACCACTTCGTCGCGGCCGGCGTTTTCGAGCGCCACGTAACGTCGCTCCGTGCGGCCCGTTTCGATCACCGGCAGGGGCGCCCCGTACTCGCCGAGGGTCAGGGCTTGGTCGTGCTCGACCAGCACGCGCAACTGGCCCATCACGTCGTCTTGCAATTCCAGTTTCACGCGCGCGTGGCCGGCCGCGTCGTCGGCCACCGTCTCGATCGTTTTCCGCCGCAACATGGGCACGCTGATCCGCGCATCGCTCAGTTCGGCCGGCAACAAGAACGAGATTTCATGGACGCCCGCCTCGCGGATGGTGAAGTCGAGCAGGATCGTCCGCTCGACGGCCACGCCGGTCACCCGCACGTTGCTGATCGTCTCGCAGGCCACCAGCGCCCGCCGCGCGCGCAGCCGCAATTCGCCGCGGTAATCGGCCGTTTCGTAGTGCAACACCTGGCGTGTCGCCTCGCGCTGTTCGGGCTTCAACCAGCTGTAGGCGGTGCTGACCAGCACGCTGGCGCAGTGGGCCAGGTCGGCCGCCTCGACGTCGAAGGCCGGATCGACCTGCACGGCGATGTCGCCCTGTTGCCGCTCGACGTCGAGCACCGCCACGTTCGGAAGAGCCAAGCGCTCGACCGACGCCGGTTCGCCGAGCGCGCCGGCGAGCACGAGCGACGTCGTTCCAAGCCGGCCCGCGGCCAGCCGCACGGTGATGATCGCGCGGTCGTCGTCGCGCGTGCGAGTCCACTCGAACTGGCCGGGGGCCGAGACCCGATCGAGTTGCCAATCGGCCGGCACGGCCAGCCGCACCTGGTGGATGGGCCGTCCTCGCACGTCGAGATGAACGCGGGTTTCGAGCGTGCGCGTTCGGGCGGCGATCTTGAGCACCGTTTCGACCGTGGCCACGCTGCGCGCCGTCAAGGGCGCGGCCGTGAGTTGCAGGCTGAAGGGAGTGCCGGCGAACTGGTAAGCCTGGAAAGGGACGATGCCCAGCGGACTTTCCTCCGCGCCCCGCTCGACCAGGCTCCCCGGCTCGACCAGACTCCCCGGCTCGACCAGGCTCCCCGGCTCGACCAGGCCCGTCGCATGGGGAGGGAAGTCGATCCGTTTGAGCCCGCCCGCGTCGGCGGCGCGCACGTCAAGCCCCGGACTGCGGCGGATGGCCAGCACGCCCGTGTGCAAGGCGGCCCCGTCGGCGGCCACGAAGGGCGCCGCGAAGGCCGCCAACTCACCCTGTCCCACCGCGCCGTGGCGGCCCAGAATCACTGTTACCGACTCCGCGTCACGCGCCGTGTTCAACAAGCCGATATCAAGCGTCTGCTCGCCTTCAGCCGGCTTGACCTCCCAGCCGCGGACGTTGTTTCCGTCGACTCGCTCGACCAGGTAATCGGGTGGAATCCGCAGCGAGAAGGCTTCGCGCGTCGAGCGGGGAAATTCCAGCGTCATCCGCCAGACCAACCGCAAGCCGTCTTCCCGCACGTCCAACACGGCCTCGGAGCGGGCCGTCAGATCGCGATCGACCTGGCCCTGATCGACCTTGGGACGCCACTGGATTTCCACCGCGCCGTCCAACCCCAGCGCCGTGCGGATCGTTTCGTCGTCGGCTTGAGTTTCGTAAGCGGGCCGGTCAACGACGCCGCCCAGGCGGACCTCACTGTGTGCCTGGGGTACACGCAGCACCAGCGACGTGGCCGGCGCGGCGGGCAAACGCCCGGCCACCACGCGCCAACCACCGCGCCGCTCGAGCCGCAGTCGCAGCGTCAAATCGAGCCGGTGCCGCCCTTGGCCCTGAACATCGAGCGTGATCAGGGCGGCGGCCAACGGCGCCGCCGCGGCCTGGTCCGCTTGCGCCGGCGCCGCCTGACGCGGATCGACGCGCACGGCGCGCAGCCAGGCCGGCTTGCCGTCCAACTCGGCCTTCGCCAGCACCCCGCCCTCGATGACCAGCGGAATGGAAACGTGCCCGTCGATAAAGACCTCGAGGTCGAGCCGGCCTTCGATCGTCAAGAATTCGTCGCCGGCCAGCGTCGCATCGAACGTCGCCCCGGCCGGGGCATAAGGCGCGGGGGGCGGCTTCGTCGTGAGTTTCTGATCGGGGTGCGCCTGCTCCCACAACTCGCGGTACTCGTCGTAGGGAACCAGGATCTGGTCGATCGCGTCCAGGGCTCCGTCCTGGTCGGGATCGTAGGGAACCAAGATCGCATCGGGGGGAACCACCACGGGCGGTCCCGGCGCCTCGATCTGGACCACGACGGGTCCGTTGGCCGGATTGGCCTCCTGGGCCGACAAGGGCGCGAGCGATGACGCGAAGGATGCCCGTAAAAGCGCCAACAGCATCAGGGCCGACGCCCGCGACGACGTCGCCCGCCACGGCACGCCGAGCCAACGGACGAAAGCCGCCAACAGGAACCACGCCGCCAGCACGCAAGCCGCGTAAAACGCCTGGTTGGCGAACAGGGCCGCTTCGACCGACGGGCTGAACAGCGATATCAACGTGGCCGTGACGGCAACGACAACCAGGTAGCGCGTTTTGGTACGGACGCCGCGCTGGGTCAGGTACAAACCGCCCAGCACGACCGCCCAAGCGATGGCCCATCCGATCGCGCCGACGCGCCGCCGCATCAGGCTGACGTTCAGCCGTGGCCCTTCCCCCAGGCTTTCGAACTTGACCGGCTCGGTCAACGACTCCAGGTCGATCTTCAGGCTGCGTACGCCTTCGAGCGCCCATCGGCCTTTCACTTCCGGCGAAGCCGGAGTTTCCACCGCCGCGTTTTCCATGGGTTCGGCGCGGGGCGACTCTGCTTGGTCTTGAGGCATCGCCGCGGATTGATCGTCCATGTCCGACGCCGGCATCCCCAGCATATGCGGCATATCGTCGAGCGGCCCGATATTTGGCTCATGCGCCTCATTGGCGGCGCCAGGGCCGCCCGGGTCATCCAAAGCATCCTTTCTCTTTTGGGTGGCCTTCTTTTCGATGCGCATGGCGCTTTCGGGCGCTCGGGAGGCCGAAGCGGAGAAATCTCCACGATCGAACTGACTCGGCTTGTTGCCTGCGTGGCGCGGCCGCCTCGCCGCTTCCCGCGGCGCCTCGATCGACAGAAACAACCCGCCGTGCCCAACGCCCCCGGTCGCTTTCCACAACCAGCGGGCGACCGTCAGCGCGCCGAGTTCGGGTGGCCGCACTTCTTCCGACATCACCGTGCCGTCGCTGCGCACCACGCGGTAGCCCGTGGGCAGGTGCAGATACCAAACCAGGTCGGCCACCGGCACCGGACTCGCCGGCATGTCGCGATCGGCGCGCAACATCAAAATCGGCGCCGGCACATCGACCACGCCGCTCAGTTCGATGGCCGAAACGGGCGTTTCGTAAACGATTTGCAGATCGCGCACCGCATCTTCGCCGCCGGCGGGCAAGCCCACCAGCAGGCTCTCGCCCCGGCGCCGCGGCTTGGTCGGCTTGCCGTCGACCGCCGTGGACCAGAGTTTCGAGCCGGCCGGCAACACGACCTCAAGGTACTGGGCCTTGCTGCGCAGTCGATACCGGGCGGCCGTTTCACTTAGGCCCTGGGCGGACAGCATCGTGGCCAACTCCGCGCGCTCGACGATCACCGGCTGCGAAAGATATTGCGAGGGGCGTCCCACGCGGATCGTGACCGCGGCCGGGTCGCCGACGAAGCCATACGCGCCCAACAGCCGTTTGCCCGGCTGGTACTGGGCGTCGACCAGTTCGCCCACATCGACCTTGCGCGGACTGGTGAGCACCTCGACGTCCAGGTCGGCGCTCCCCTCGACCGCCACCGTGCCCGACTGGTAGGCGACCTCTTCGGCCTTGACCACCGGCAAACTCAATTCGGCCTGCTCGTCGCCGGCCAACGGCTGCTGGAAATCGACCGCCAGCTTCACGGTCCCACGGTGCGAGTCGGTCAACTCGACCGTCCAGCGCCGCGCGCCGGCGTCGGTTTGCGAGACGAACTCCTTGATCCCCACGCCCTCCAACGCCGTGATCGAGAGCGCCGCGGGGGTCGAGGCCGGCAACGACAGCGACAGCGAGCGCGCGCCGGCGCCGGTAATCTCGTACACGACCTCGTAGTGGGCCGCCAGCGCCGCGGGTTCCACGCGCACGAACGAATACGTCTGCGCCGTCAAGCGGGCCGGCGTGCGTTCGACGGTCAGGGTCGCCCGGTAAGGCTGGCTATCGTAGTGGTAAGCCAGGTGGGTCGCCACGCCAGCCAGTCCGTACTTGGCTTTCTCCTGTTCCGCCAGCGGCGTCAGCCCTTCCAGCGTGTCGGGGCGAACCGTCAGGTCGCCGCGCGCGACAACGGCGACGGCGCCCACGTCGCGCGCCGCGCCGGCCACGGCGAACACGGGGAACGTGGTGGCGAATCGCGGCCATGGGCCAAGCCAGCCGGCGGGCGTCTGACGCGCTGTGAAATGGACCGTAGAGGTCGCACCCGGCCGCACCGCCGCGGGCAGCCGCACATGAATGCGGGCCGCCTCGCCGGCGGCGCCAAAACGATCGAACACCAGCGCCGCGCCGTTCTCGCCCGTCACGGCGTCGATCTGCCAACCCGTGGGCACGGAGAAATCGAACGAGAACAGGGGCTCGACGTCGGCCAACAAGGCCATGCCTCCGTTGACCTCGTACCCCTCTTCGCCCACCAACAGCAGCAGGTTCGTGGTGACGCGCACCCGCGGCGCCGGCTTGACGACGACCCCTGAGAGCGCGTAGTCGCCCCGCGGCGCGTAATAAGCCGCGACGGGCCGGATGGAGGGCGCGCCCGGCTCGGCCTGGAACACGCTGGCGGGCAGCGCCTGCGTGAGCGCCGCCGTGTCGATCGGCAACAAGCCGCCGGCCGCCAACGATTCGACTTGCAGCCGATCTTCGAGCAGCAAACCGACCACGGCCACCTGGCCGACGACGTCGAGCGGTTCCAGCTTGGGCATCGTCCAGTCGTGCAAGCGGGCCGGGGCCCGCAGGGCCGACACGTTGAGCACGACCGTCTCCGTCGTCGCCTCCCGCAACCGCACGTCGAGGATCTTTTTTCCGTCGTCTTCCACGACCGCCCAGCGGGCCAGATCCGGCGAGGTCACGCTGGTTGGCTCGAATCCCTCGGGAATCACGAACCGCGCTTGGTCGATGGCCTGGTGCAGCACCGCCAGCGACACCGTGCTATGCAGCCGTTCGTAGGCCTCGGTGACCTCGTCGACCAGCACGCCGCGGGCGACCACAACCCGGTCTTGCCGCTTCAAGCGGCTATTCAGGCTCATCACGATCGTCAGATTGCCGCGCGTCGCCAGCAACTCGAACCGCGTCAGGCGTTCGTCGCCGTCGACGACGCGGCGGACGACGGCGGCGCCGCTTTTGACCTCGACGTCGCCCGGCACGGCCAGCGAGATGCGCGCCGCGGCGGGCGTGGGCAGCCGAACATTCAGCGTTTGTCGCGCGGCCGTGGTTTGCACGGGGGCCGTCATGTTCAGCGTCAAGGCGTGGCGTCCCTCGCCCGCCACGAACAACACCAGTTGGCCATCGTCGGCCCGGCCGACGGCGGCCGGGCCGCCATCCAGCGTGGCGCCGGCCAGGCCGACGCCCGAAAGGTCCAAGGGGACGGCGTGCAAACCCTCTTGCAGGACTTCGACCGCCAGCTTGCCGGTGAGCGCGGCCCGTTCGGCCGCGACCTCGACCGTGTACTCGGCCGAGGTCAGGGCCGCCGCCAGGGGCGGCTGGGTTTCCGCGGCCTGCTGCACCGTCTTCTTTACCTGGGCCAAGAGGTCCGCATAATCCTGGCGCGACAGCAGCACGCGCCGCGGCCGGCCTTCGAGCACGGTGTGCAGATCCTTGAACGGTACGAACAGTTCACGCACAGGCTGTTCCCGCGGCGGAGGTTCGTCGCCGCGCAGCGTTTCGCTTGGAAGCAAGCACACGATCATGACGAAAAGCAGGGCCCGGTTTGCCACACCCACGGGATCTGTAGGGAACGCCCTCCGTGGCGTTCCGCGAAGCGGGTATCGACGTCGGCTCGCGGGGCACGGAACGCCACAGAGGGCGTTCCCTACAGAGGCGATCCTCATGACTGGTGCCCCCCCTCCCGCGTGCCGCCCGATGGCTCGCTCGTGCCGCCGCTCGGCTTCTCCGGCGGCGCGGCCGGCGGCGTGTCGCTCGGGCTGAAGGGAGGTTCCGGCGCCCCAGCCGCGGCCGAAACCTTCGCGGGCGGGCCGACGTCGGCCGCCGTCTTGAAAACGGGCTTGCCCGAAAACGAGCGCCGAAGCCGCACGGCCGTCCAGGCCACCCAGACGATCAGCACGATCACCACGCCCCCTACCAACGCGCCGTCGAGCACCGACAGCACGAACATCGGCTGGAACACCGACAGCAGCACGACGGCGATGGCCGCCGCCCCGACAACCATCGCGCGCGCCTTGCCGCGCGCCGGTGTCAGCGCCAGACCGATCAGCACCACGCCGGTCAACGCGAAAAAGTGCAGCCAACTCTCGTCCATCGTTTTCAGTTCGATCGCGCCCTCGGGGGGCGGTTCGGGACGCAAGGTGGAAAACACCAACCGCTTGCCATCGGTCGGAAAACTCGCCAGCGGATCGCCCGCCACGTCGATCCCCCGCGTGACCAGCTTGACCAACTCGGAGTCGGCACGCTTCGGGACCGGTTTCCAATCGAACGGATCTTGCGATCGCCAAACGAATTCGTCGGTCCACGGTCCCGTCGTACCGACGCAGGCCAGTTCCGAGGGGAAATAGACGCTGACGAACACCTGCTGCACCGCCGGGTTCGAGGGGAACAACGGGAAATCGAGCCGCTTGCGTTCGGCCGGCACCGTATAGCGGATTTCAAGCACGAAGGGGGCATCGGGATTCCGCCCCACCAAGGGCACGTAGAACATGTCCTGGGCGCCACGTTCCAGCGCCACCCGGCGGCCGTTGATCTTGAGCGGTTCGGTGTCGAACTCGACCTTGGGCGGCAGTTGCGCGGCGAGCCGCTGCTCGGCGCTGCGCATGCGGTACAGGGCCTGCACCGACAATTGGTTGCCTCGCGTGAGCACCATGCGCAGCACGGCCCGCTCGATGCTGGTTCCCTTGATTTCCTCGAGTTGGTAGCGGGTGGCCGTGGCGGCGAGCGACCAGTCGTCGTGGAACTCGAACGCCCTGGCGGCCGCGTCGACGCGGGCGCCGGGCATCAGGTCGTGGTCTGGATCGATCGGCCGCAGCCCCTGCGACTCACCCGTTTCGCGCACGTCGATCGTCTCGCTCTTGGTCAGCACCACCTGGCCCCAGGCGCGATCGACCTCGCGCGGCCGCGGGTGCGCCAGCTCGAGCTCGAGGCTCTTGCCGACGTCCAACTCCTTGATCTCTTCTTCCCAAGCGAGTTCGATGGTGACTTCGCCCAGGAACTCGGTTTCGCCGGCCAGGCTCCAGGCGACGTCATCGGCATCCAGATCGGCGGGCGGCGGGTCGATGACCTTTTCGCGCACGCCCGCCGTGTCGTTGCGGAGATTGCCGGCCAGCACGGCCGGCACGTCGATGCGCAACGACTTGACGCCGCTGTAACGGATGTCGTAGTGGAGCGTGTCCGTGTATTGCACCACGCCCGGCTCGATCCGCGCCACCAGCAACTGGCGGACGGTCACCCGCGGCTTGCGGCGCTCGGCGGACAGCGTGAGTGACGTCGTTTCGTCGCTGAAAGCGAAGGCCAGCACGGGCCGCGAGCCCGGCGCCGGCTGCTCGCGGGCCGGTTCCATGCCCGCCAGCGCCTCCTGAAACGACACCACCCGCAACCCGGTCGACTGCCCCGGATTGATCCGCAGGCTTTCGGGAGCGTGGATCAGCAGGCGCCCGGTGGCGCGGGCCACGCCGGCGGCCACGGGGCGCGGGACCGGCAATTCGAGCGTGGCGGCTTTGCCTGTCGGGCTTTGCAGGTCCGGCTCGGTCAGACGCCGTTCGATCTCGATGGCCAACGCCACGCGGCCCAAGGCCTTGCGCGCCAGGTTGATGATCAGTTTTGGCGGGTTTTCCTCCTCGACATGAAACGAATCAACCTCGGCCGGTTGACCCCCGGCGGCCGCGCGGCCGCGCACATGGCGCACGCTGTAGCCGGCGGGCAGGTTCCATTCCAGACGGAACGCCCCGGCTCGCTCGACGGTATAAAGGGCCAGCACGTCCTCGGTCAGCGCGTCCGGCGTGAGGGTCGCCTCGACCAGGGTATCGACCGTGATCCGCGGCAGCACTTTCTCGACATGCAAGCCCAGGTCGAAGGGGACCGTCGCGTAACGGTACGAGAAGGCCCAGGGGACGCCAGCCAGTTCAGGGGGGAGTTCCGCGGCGTCGACTTGCAGCAAGCCCGTGCGGCGGGCGACCTCGGCCCGCAGGCCCTCGGCCACCCACACGACGAGCAGTCCTTGCTGCCGCCCCACCCCCATCGCCTGAATGACGGGCACCGACAAATCCTGTTGGGCCGCGTCGGAACTGAATTCCTCCAGTTCCACGCTGACCGTTTGCTTGCCCTGGGCCGGTTCGAAGAGCTGCACCGATACTTCTTGCGCCGCGTCGGGTGTGCCCTCTTTGACCAGCGCGACGGACCATTGCCGCACGTTGGCATCGGTGACGTTGACCACCTTTTGGTTGGCCGGCACGCTGAAGACGAGTTCAGCCAGTTGGGCGCGGCTGATCTCGTAATCGAGCTGGACCTGGCTGCGAATCACTCCCTCGTCGATTCGCACCTGCTCTCGCACCTGCACGCTGGTCAGGGCCTCCAGGCCGGTGGCGCCTTCGGCTTTGGGCGTCCAATCGATTTGGACCCGCGGCGCGGTGCCGACGTAAGCCAGCACCACGGTTTCGGCCGGCTGATCGGGCGCGGCCTGTTCGTCCGGCGGAACTTCGGTCGCGGCAATCAAGGGCTGGATGTGTACCTTCACGCCGGCCTCTGGCAAGCGCAATCGCCAACGGCTGACGGGGGCTTGAGGCGTATCGAACGCCACGCTGTTCCGCCCGGGCGCTTTGGTAAACGCCTTGGCGTAATCGAGCGCCAGATCGAAGCTGACCGGTTCCGCCGTCTTGTTCTCGTAGAGCAATTGGTAGCCGGTCTTCGGATCGAACACCACGCGCGCCGGCTGGTCGCCGATTTTGGCCGAGGTCACCGCCGCGTCGCCCAATCCCAGCGCGATGCGGTGCCAGCCCTTGCCGAGGACTTCGATCTTCACCATCGCCCGCACGCGCACCACGTCGCGGGAAACGACCGCTTCGTTCTCCACCTCGCTGATCAGCGCCGCCACCGGCGGAAGTTCCGCCGCCGGCGAGGCGGTGCGATCGCGCGCGGCTTTCCACAGTTGCTGAAACTCGGCGTAGGGCAGAAACACGCCGCGCCCCTCGCGCTCGAACACCTCGCGCAGCTTGGTGTAGGGGATGTAGATGGTCTTTTCTTTGACGGTCTTTTCTTTGACGGGCGCGGGTCCGGCGGGTTCCGCGTTCGGTTCGACGTCGACGGTGGGATCGGCGTCAGGCGGGTTTTGGGCCGGCGCGCCCGCGCAACAGCCGAAGGCGACCAGCCAGCCGACCAACGACGATCCCCGACGGTGGTAGTTCATGAGGTTGCCTGCGCAAAGGTGGTTTCCGCGTCCTCGAATCTGTAGGGAACGCCCTCCGTGGCGTTCCGTGTGCTCGAATCTGTAGGGAACGCCCTCCGTGGCGTTCCGTGTGCTCGATTCTGTAGGGAACGCCCTCCGTGGCGTTCCGTGTGCTCGATTCTGTAGGGAACGCCCTCCGTGGCGTTCCGTGTGCTCGATTCTGTAGGGATCGGAACGGCACGGAGGGCGTTCCCTACAGATGCGGAACGCCACGGAGGGCGTTCCCTACAGAGGGCGTTGTCGTAGCAATCCTAGCATTGAAGCGGGTCGTTGTATCTATATTTCACGCGGTCGAGAATGAGACTTTCACGTCTGCCGTCACACTAACCCGCAGCGCAAGCAAGGTAAGTTCAACGCTGGGCCTTGCTTGCACTGCGGGTTAGTGTGGGACAATGAATAATTGGCGCTAGCCGGGGCATCGCTGACGCTCTGCCACCAGCCACCCTCTTTCTTGAGAATATCTCTCCGTGTCGGCCGCGTGAAGTCTATAGACGCTCGACGACGCGGTTTTGTTCCCCTCGCGTAACCGTGCTTGCAATTTGCTTGCCGCGTTTGCAGGCCCTGGCTAGTCTGGATTATGGGGCGATTTGACGTGCGGAGGGCACCGTGAGGGATATGATGGACCTACGACGCCGGAAGGGGCGGAAAGCTCTACCGACCGCCAGGCAACCGTCGGCCAGGCAACGGCGGCGTTCGGCCTTCGAGCGCCTGGAAGAGCGCCGGTTGCTGACCAGCGGGTATCTGCAACTCAATCTGGTTTCAGACCAGGCGAACACCGCCCTGGTGCAAGACGCCAACCTCGTGGCCGCGTGGGGCAGTGGGCTCAACCCCAACGCCGGCGCGTTTTGGGTCGCCGACCAAGGCGCCAACGTCGCCACGCTCTACAGCGGCGACGTGAGCGGCAGCCCCTTCGCCAAGAATCCGCTGGTCGTAAGCGTTCCCGGCTCGCCGACGGGCGTGACGTTCAACGGAACAAGCGATTTCCAGATCACATCCGGCGGCTCGAGCGGCCCGGCGACGTTCTTATTCGACGGCGCATCGGGCCAGGTCAGCGGTTGGAACACCAACGTTCCGCCCGGCTCGGCCAGCGCCATCTCCGGCGCGACGACGGCGAACGCCGTTTACAAAGGACTGGCGGCGGCCAACAACGGTGGCACGAATTACATCTACGCCGCCAATTTTCACGCAAGTACGGTGGACGTCTTCAACACGAACTTTCAGCCTGTGTCGCTCGGCGCCGGCGCGTTCCCTGGCACGTTCACCGACGCCTCGATCCCCGCGGGCTTCGCTCCCTTCAACATCGAAGACTTGAACAACCAACTCTACGTCACGTACGCCAAACAAGACGCCAACAAGCAAAACGACGTACCGGGGCCAGGCAACGGGTTCGTCGACGTTTTCAATCCCAACGGGACGCTGGTAAAGAGTCTAATCGTAGGCCAGCCCGGCACTTTCGGCAGCCCGCTCAACTCGCCCTACGGAGTCGCCCTGGCGCCGGCCAATTTTGGCGACTTCAGCAACGATCTGCTGGTGGCCAACTCGGGCGACGGCTTGATCAACGCCTTCGACCCGACGACCGGCGCCCTGCTCGGCACCTTGTCGAGCACCAACATGGGGCCACTCACCATCAACGGTCTGAAGGATCTGCGCTTCGGTAATGGCCAAACGGCCGGTGACGCGAACACACTGTTCTTCACGGCCGCCCCAGCCGGCGGCACGCACGGCCTGTTCGGCAGCATCCAAAGCGCGCAAGCCACCAACCTCACGGCCGAAGGGGCCGTGTTCGGCGCCACCCTCAACACGGCCTTCAACGGTCCCGTCGCAACCTTCGCCGATCAATTTTCGGGGCTGCAGGCGAGCAACTTCACGGCCACGATCTACTGGGGCGACGGCCAGACCAGCGCCGGGAGCGTCGTCGCGCTCACCGCCGGCGGCTTCAATGTCACCGGATCCCACACCTACACGCAATCCGGCACCTTCAATGCGAGCGTCACGATCACCGATCCGATGCAAAACACCGCCGTCGCGGCGAGCCAGGCCGTCGTCACCGTGGCGCCACTGTTGATGGTGGGCGCCACCTTGAGCATGACCGAAGGGGCCGGTTTCTCCGGCACGGTCGCCACGCTCACCGACACCGACGGCAACCAGAACGCCGCCGCGTACACCGCGAGTGTCGTCTGGGGCGACGGCACCACGACGACGCCCACGCTGGTGCCCAACGGCACCGGTTTCGACATCCGCGCCACGCACACCTACAGCGAGGAAGGCAACGACGCGATCGTCGTCCATGTCAGCGACACCGCCGACGGCAACGCGGGCAGCGTCAACAGCCTCGCCAAGGTGGCCGACGCGCCGCTGTCCGGCGCCGGCACGACCATCGCCGCCACCGAGGGAACCTCGTCGACGTTCACGGTCGCCACGTTCACCGACGCCAACCCCAACGGCGTCGCGTCCGACTTCACGGCCAAGATCCAATGGGGCGACGGCAGTTCGGCCGTCGGAACGGTCTCGGCCTCCGGCGGCGGCTTCGTCGTCAAGGCGGCGCACACCTACGCCGACGAGATGACCGGCACGGTGACGGTCTCCATCGCCGACGCCGGCGGTGGCACGACCACCGTCAGAAGCACGGCCACGGTGGCCGACGCCGATGTTCTGGTCGGCTTGCCCGCGGTCGTGACACCCACCGAGGGGCTGGCCGTCACCGGCGCCGTGGCGACGTTCAGCGACACGTTCACCGGCAACACGCCCGCCGATTTCACGGCCACGATCAACTGGGGCGACGGCACCACCGACACCGGCACGGTCACGGGAGCCAACGGCCTGTTTTCAGTCCACGGCAATCACACCTACGCCGACGAGAAAACCTACAACGCGGTCGTCACCTTGTCGGACGACGCGCCCGGCGCGGCCACGTTCACGCTCAACAGGACGATCGTCGTCGCCGACGGCGACGCGCTCTCGGCCTCGGTTGTCCCCTTCGCGCCGACCGAGGGGTTGGTGTTCAACGGCAACGTCGCGACGATCAGCGACGTCAACACCCAGAATACGGCCGCCGACTTCACCGCCACCATCGTCTGGGGCGACGGCGCCACCGACACCGGCACGATCACCGGTTCGGCCGGAAACTTCCAGGTCAGCGGAAGCCACACCTACCTCGAGGAAACGACCGCGCCGTTCAAGGTGACGTTCGCCGACGACGCGCCGGGCACGGCCTCGACGAGCGCCACCGCCAGCCTGGTCGTGGCCGACGCGCCGTTGACGGTAACGCCCGCCACGTTCAGTTCCACCGAGCACTCCACGTTCACCGGCAGCGTCGCCACGTTCACCGACGCCGATCCCCATGGGACGCTCGCCGACTACAAAGCCACAATCGACTGGGGCGACGGCACCACCGGCAGCGGCACGGTCGCGTCCAACGGCGGCGGCGGCTACAGCGTGACGGGCACCCATTCCTATACCGAGGGCGGATCGTTCAACGTCGGCGTGCTCGTCAACGACCAAGGAGGCGCTTCCGCCGGCGCGATCAGTACCGCCAACATCGCCGACTTCCCCTTGCATGCGACGGCCGCCGCCTCGATCCAAGGCAGCGAAGGAAGCATGTTCCGTGGGACCGTGGCCACCTTCACCGACGCCGACCCCGACGGCGGCTCGCTTGGCGAATACCATGTGTCGATCGACTGGGGAGACGGCACAACCAGCGCCGGCACCGTCTCCGGCGCCGGGCCGTACACCGTGACCGGCAGTCATACTTTCGCCGACGAATCGACGGGAGTGAAGGCGGTGATTACCGACGCGGGCGGCGCGACCGCAAGTGCCACGACGGCCGCCACGGTGGCCGAAGCCGATTCGCTCGCGGGCACCGGTTCCAGCGGCGCCGCCCATGCGGGTGAAACGCTGAGCGGGACACTGGCGACGTTCACCGATACGTACACCGGCAATTCGGCGTCCGACTTCACGGCCGCGGTCGTTTGGGGTGACGGCGCCACGACGGCGGGCACCGTGGCGGGTTCCGGCGGTTCGTTCACCGTCAGCGGCAGCCATGTGTACTCCAATTCGGGAACTTTCAGCGCGCGCGTCGTCCTGGCCGACGACGCCCCCGGCACGGCCACGGCCACCGCGACCTATACGGCCCGGATTTCCCCTGCGACGATTACCTTGACGGCGATGGCCGTCAACGAACCGGAGTACGCGTTGCTGAGCGTGCCGGTGGCTACGTTCACGGAAGCGGCTCCGACGGACCCGGTGGGCAACTTCAACGCCACGATCGACTGGGGCGACGGCGGCACGTCCGCCGGCACCGTCACCGTCAATGCCGGAGTCTTCACGATCAGCGGCGCGCACACCTACGCTGACGAAGCGCACTACCAGGTGACCGTCGTCGCCGCGGCCAAGGGGGGCAACGCCGCCACGGGGCAGAGCACCGCCACGATCGTCGAGGAACTGCTCGCCGGCGGCGGCGGCGCGGGGACCGCCAACCAACGCTGGATCAACGAGCAGTACAACGACCTGCTGGGCCGAGCGGCCGACGCGGGCGGGCTGGCGTTCTGGTCGGCGCAGCTCGACGCCGGCGCCAGCCGAGCGAGCGTTGTCGCGGCGCTCACCCAAAGCCAGGAGTACCGGCAGGACGAAGTGCGGGCCGTCTTCGAGCGCTACCTGCACCGCGCCGCCGATCCCGCGGGGGAGACGTTCTTCGCCGCCTATTTGCAAAGCCACACGGTCGAGCAACTCTCGGCGGCCGTCGCAGGCTCGCCGGAATACTTCAATGTTCGAGGAGGCGGCGGCAACGACGGTTTTCTGAGCGCCTTGTACCACGACGCGCTGGGGCGGCCCGTCGATGCCGCCGGCCGGCAGTATTTCGATCAGCTCCTGGCCTCGGGCGAAACGACCGGGCAAGTGGCCGCGACCGTGCTGGCCGGCGAGGAGTACCTCGACGACGTGGTCAAGGGGATTTACCTCCAGTTCCTCGACCGCCCGGCCGACCCCGGAGGCCTCGCCTATTGGGCCGGCGAACTCCAGAACGGCGCGCGGGATGAGCAAGTCATCGCGGCCATCGCCGCCTCGAGCGAGGATTTTGCCAAGACCGCTTGAACGTGAACTGCTCACCATTCTATACTGCGCGTGGCTGGGGCAGAGCCTAAGCGATGCCCCGGTGGCTGCTATCTATCCAGGCTAGCCGGGGCATCGCTTAGGCTCTGCCACCAGCCACCGCTTTCTCCTGGCACAATGGCTCATTGCCGACCGCGTGACGTATAGGATGACAAGATGCCGCTTCTGGATCACTTTCATTCGCCGCTGGACGAACGCTACCCATGGGAGTCGTTCCACTCCGGGTGGGCGACTCGAATCGCCGACCAGTTGAGCGATCGCGTGCCGGCGGAATTTGTCGTCGCGGAACACACGCACTCCGGCAACCATCTTGAAATCGACGTCGCCACCTTCGAGCAGTCCGCCGCGCAAGGTCGATCCGAGCCAGGCGGCCCATCGCTGGCCTTGGCCCCCGCCTGGGCGCCTCCCGCGCCCGCCCATATCGTGCCGGCGATTTTTCCTGACGTCTTCGAGATCCGCGTCTTCTCGACATGGGGGGGACTCACTCTCGTTTCGGCGATCGAATTGATTAGTCCTGGTAACAAGGATCGGCCCCAGGAACGCCGGGCCTTCGCGACCAAGTGTGCTTCCTATCTCAACCAGGGTGTGAGCTTGATCGTGATCGACATCGTGACGAGCCGGCGCGCCAATTTGCACAACGAGATCATTCGTCTGCTGGCCGCGCCGGAATCATCTGAAATTCCCGCGAATGAGGCGCTTTATGCCGTCGCTTACCGGCCGGTGTGGCGCCGGGATCTGGCTGAAATCGAAATCTGGTCCGCCACGTTCGCCGTTGGCGATCGGCTGCCGACGCTTCCCTTGCGACTGACCGGCGACTTGTTCGTGCCCGTCGATTTCGAAGCGTCGTACCAGGAAGCCTGCCGGCGGCGGCGGCTGGCCTGAATTCTTGCAGATTCCGCTATTCAGGCCGCGTGCGGAATAATCTTCCGGCTCTTTCCCAGCTTTCACTTTTGCCAACTCAACAGGAACCGGCAGGGCCAGCGGCGTTGGATGTGGGCGCCGGAAAGTCCGGCCCGCTCGGCCAGCGCCAGGGCCTCGCCGGCCGTGAAGGCGCCTTCGACTGACCGCGGCGCGTCGTGGTGAACCATGCTCGAGCGGGTCATCGCTCGCGAGGCGGCCAGCGCCAAGAGCCAGCCTCGCCGGCTTCGTTCCAGGTCGTTCACGAGCACCAACCGGCGAGCGGCCGCCGCCATGCGGCGCAATAGTTCGCTGGCGCGTGCCTCGTCGAGGTGGTGCAAAAACAGCGAGCAGGTCACCACATCGTAGCCCCCCGGCAACGGCGCCGCCAAAGCGTCGACCTCGAAGAACCGCACCTTGGCGCCTGCCTGATCGGCCCGCCGGCGGGCATGGGCCACGGAAATGGGGTTCAAGTCGCAGCCCTCGACCGTGACGTCGAACCCCGCGCGGCATGCCCGCCGCCAGACGCCGATCGCCACATCTCCCGCCCCGCAGGCCACATCGAGTACGCTCAATTCGCGCAGCTTCGCTTCGCGCGCCATCCGGGCGACCGGCCGCCAGACGATGCCCGCGCTGCCGCTGGCGAAATTGATCCGCTCCAAGGCCCTCAACGCGCCGGTGAGTCGTTTGGCCTCGACGCCGGGCTGGTCGATTTCCTCAGGCTGTAAATGCCGTTGCGATAGTTGTCGCCAAGACGTCATGCGAGGGGGCTCGTCGCGCGCCCCGCTGGATTGGTTGATCGGCCTCATCATAAGGTGGGTGGCGAGGGGCAGTCAACGGGGCCAAGCCGGATGAGCCGGATGGCCGATGCTCCTTGGGAAGGAAACCGACGTCGCCCGTGCTATTCTTAGTCGGTCAAAACGCGTACAATAAGTTCAATTCACTGAGAGGAGTCAACGCCGTGCCCTCGCCCTTTCCCGGAATGGACCCTTATCTTGAGGGAGATGATTGGACAAGTTTTCACACGCACTTCGCCACGGAGATCGCACGCCAATTGACGCCGCGGCTTCGACCGAAGTACGTCGCGCTCCCCGAAAAGCGCTTTGACGTGGTGGACGAAAGGGCGATCGCCATCGAAGCCATTTACCCCGACGTCGGCGTTGCGAACGTCGCGCCCCTCGAGGGAGAGATGATCGGGCAGGCCGTGATTACGGCTCCCTGCTTGCTGCAAACCGTGATGGAAACGCCCTCGCCGCACACCTGGGTCGAAATTCGCGATGCGGCCGGCCGCAGCCTGGTGACAACGATCGAGATTCTCTCGCCCTGGAACAAACGTGGGGCAGGTCGGGACGAGTACCTCGACAAACGCCGCAACCTGCTCCGCAGTTCGTCGCACCTGATCGAAATCGATCTGCTGCGCCGAGGCCGGCGGCTGCCGATGAAGAATCCGTTGCCACCGGCTTCGTACTATGTTTTCGTGTGCCGCGCCGAACAGCGGCCAATGATGCATGTTTGGCCGATCGGACTCGACCATCCGTTGCCGACCGTCCCTGTTCCGCTTCTGGCCGGAGATGCCGACGTCGCTCTCGATCTGCAATCCTGCCTTCGAAACATCTACGACCTGGGCGGCTTCGACCTCGTCCTGGACTATTCCAAAGCAGCCGCCGTGCCGCTACGGGGCAATCAAGCGGCCTGGGCCGCGGAACGGTTGCGGGCGGCGGAATGCGAACCGCTCAGGTGAACAGTCCCTGGCAGGGGTCTTCGTTCCGCGGTTCGGCTCGCCCAGCAATCATCTCGACAACCCCGGCGGTGGGCTGGTACTCTTCGTCGTCGTCATTCGGCACCGGGCCCAGGAATTCGACCGCGGTCTGACCCGTTTTTTTGTTTTCCATGGTGAATTCCGCGGCTTTTTGCTCCCGCAACGTAGCGGAACTCGTGAGAGTTCCGATCGTCGATGTCTGCCCACCGCCCGCTTCCTCCTGCCCACTGTTCCCCGCCTCCGGCCCACTGTCCCCCGCCTCCGGCCCGCCGCCCGCGTGCTCCTGCCAAAAGTTCTCGTCCTCCGCTCGACTGTGGCCGTTGCGCTGCAGAAACCAGAAGTAGCGGCCATTCGGCCCGAACCCTTCCCGGCAACCATCGACGCCGGCGATCGCCTTGGCTCGGCAGACCACATGCCAGGCGAAACCCGCGCCTTCGGCCGCGGCGCGTAGGGCTGTGACGGGCCTCGGACAAAAAAGCAACTCCTGCTGGAGCCATCGCGCGGCGTCAAGCTGGTCGAGCCGCGCGGCGCTGGCGTGCAGGGCCGAGGCGCTCACCCCGAAGTGCCCCCAAACGATTCGTCCGTCCGGCGTCTCGAACCGCAGCCCCTCTTCCATCTCGCCCAGCCCGGCGCGCAACGTCAGCAGAAACCGTTGCGCCGGGCGCCGCCGGTCGCGGATCACCGCCAGCACGAAATCGTCCTGGGTGATCGCCAGCAGCTTGTCGAGCCGGCGCCGCAGGTCGTTGCCCGCCGCTTGGCCCTCGATCGAAATCGACACGACGACCGCCACCTGCCGCCGCCGCGCCAACTCTTCCAACGCAAGCAGCGTTTGACGGCTCTCCTCGCTGAAGCCGCGATGACGCGTATCGAGCGCCAGACAACACGCATCGATCACGACCAGCTCGATCGACGGCTCGTTGGCCAACGTCTCATCGACCGCCGAGAGGTCTTTCTCGATCTTGAACCCGCGCGTGACCGGACGGCCCTGCTCGTCGGTGTCCGGGAAGTTACGCAGATATTGGACGCGCTTCATGTCGGCCCCGGCGGCGGCCAGGCGCGGCTGGACGACGTTTGCCAGGCCGTCGCGCGTGAGCAGTAGGACGTTGCTGGCCGGGGCGGCGCTGGCCGTGGGGGCAGTCGCGGTGCTGGCCGTGGCGTCGATGGGTTGGCAACCGCGCGGCAAGGCATCGCCGCGCGAGACGCGGCTTACCAGGTCGATCAAGACCATGCTTTTGCCCGCCGCCGCTTCGCCGGCCACCAGCGTCAGCCATCCCTTGGCCACGCGCCCTGGCCAAATCCAGCGAGTGGCCTCGGGCCGCACTTCGTCGAAGCCGCACAGTTCCGGCTTGCGCGCCGGCGCGGCGTTTTCGATCGTCGCGGCCTCCGCCGCGCCGCCGCTGCTGGCGGCGGCCTCCGTCGCTGCGCCGGCCATGCCGTGACTCGTTTCCACGCTCCGCGTGGAAACGGCTCCGCGGACGCTCCGCGTCCCCATGCCCAACGGCGTTCGGTCATCGCGCGGCCACACAGTGATCGAAGATAGGTTCCCACGCGGAGCGTGGGAACAAGGTAATTCATCCATGGTCGGTTCGAGCTTGCGCATCGGGTGCTCCTTGGTGGGGGGTGAGGAGTGAGTAGGTAGTCATCACGCCGCGCCGTGATGGTTCAATTGTGTGTTTTCCGGGCAATGCTCGAATCTATACCGCACGCGGCCTGCTCCGACACGAACCCGCGGCGCAAGCAAGGAGCGTAACGAACGACCTTGCTTGCGCCGCGGGTTGGTGTGCGGACTTGCGAATGTGTCATTCCCGGCCGCGTGAAGTATAACGGCCATCTGGCTCGAGCATTTTGGATCAAATCAAAGAGGCAAATTTGCCCATTTAAAAGTACCCTGTTTTCCAGTGTTTCTTCGATACTTACCCCTCTGTGGCTGGGTGGCGACACAGGCTAACGGCGGGGCGAGTGATAGGGGGGAGGGATTTCGACCGGCGGCCAACCACGAAGACGTTTACCCTTTCTACATCGCGTCTGGCTTGGAAACCTATCGAGACGCAAATTTGCAGTTTGAAAAGCGGGGGTTCGAATCCACGCTTCGCCCGCCCGGTCGACCTCGAAAGGTAGAGTGACATTATGCCTCCAACGCAATCCGGCTTGCATTCGACATAAACTGGACCTGTCCCCTTTATGCCACCCCGACACTAACCCGCAGCGCAAGCAAGGAGCGTAACGAACGACCTTGCTTGCGCCGCGGGTTGGTGTGCGGACTTGCGAATGTGTCATTCCCGGCCGCGTGAAGTATAACGGCCATCTGGCTCGAGCATTTTGGATCAAAGAGGCAAATTTGCCCATTTAAAAGTCAACGATCCGCTTAATTGCTGGTTTTCTTGGTCTGGCGTCGATCCAGGGCAGTAGCGACAATCCTTTCCCGCAATTGGGAAAGGAGGCCGGAATGTCGCGGTTGCCGATGGATCGATCGAGGGTCCGAGAAGTGGTCTTGGTTCGTCCGAGTCGAAGTTGCGCGGCATGCGGGGCAAAGATGCATGTACGTTGTGAGCGCAGCC
>Ga0307372_10000791_pt1 | contig 55412 bp, 60 predicted proteins | sample OX1MG_FD_202533 | JGI IMG/M metagenome (GOLD analysis project Ga0307372, IMG submission 202533) | Soil microbial communities from Risofladan, Vaasa, Finland - OX-1 | ecosystem: Environmental > Terrestrial > Soil > Coastal area > Acid sulfate soil | place: Finland: Risofladan, Vaasa | collected...
TTATGACTCCGACGTCACGCGGACGCGTCTTTCTGCACTCGGCATCGATGATGCGGTGATCGCCAAGAAGCGCAAGCGCGGAGTGACCCAGGGGAAGAAGAGCCAACCGATGGGGTTGCGCTGGCCGGTCGAACGCACCAACTCATGGCTCAGCAACTTCGGTCAGCTCCGCCGAAACAGCGATCGGAAAACCATCCACCGTCTCGCTCAGTTCGCCTTGGCGGTCGCCTTGCTGCTCATCGCCAAGCTCATCGACTGGCGTAATCGCTGGTCATCGGACCTGTCACCTATCCGCTGATTCTCTTACTTGATGAAAGAGCAGCTTAGGATTGCCATCCGCACCAAAGGAGTGCTCGCCCTCACCATGCTCGACGAGTGGCTGGCCTGGGCCCAGCGTTGCCGCATCGACGCCTTTGTCGAGCTCGGCAGAAAGATCAAGAACATCGCCGGCATCGAGGCGGCCATGCTCAACAACTTGTCCAACGCCTTGGTCGAGAGCACGAACACGAAACTGCGCGTCCTGCACCGGATGGCCTTCGGCTTCCGTCAGCCCGAGCACCTGATTGCCCTCGCGCTCCTCGACCGCGGTGGATACTGCCCGCCCCTGCCTGGACGGGGCCCCTCCTCAGTGCCGGCGCTTGCGGCGCTTGGCTGAGGCGGTCTTGGGGCGCGTCCCCGGTGCGGTGATGCGCCCCGTCGATGCCGGCCGCGGGGTATGGCCACGGCCCCGACCCAAGATGGCCTCGCGTTCGGCTCTCGGCCGGGCGTTGAACTCAGCCATGAAGGTCTCGACCGATGCAGGGTCGTCGAGGCGGACCCCCTCGGTCTGCGCGCTCGTCCACAGCCGCTTGCCGAAGCTGAAGCGCGAGACGTCGGCCATGTTGTGGCGGAACTGGCCCTCGATGGCGTCGAGATGGTCGACGAGCACGTCGGCCGGCTCGCTGTCGGGGGCGAGGAGCCCCGTCTCGTCCAAGAAGGTCACGAAGGCCTTCGCTTCGTCGAGCACGTCGCCGAGATCCTCGTCGTCGACCATCACCTTGGCCGGGTGCAGCTCGAGATAGACCTCGTCAAGGTCCGCGCAGCTCCAGCGGGTTAAATGTCCGTCGAGAAAGGCCCACTTGTAATGGATGGGTGCCTCTCCGGCATCCTTGTCGGGCGCCGCGCCCACGGATGTTCGCCATTGGGCGAACCGCTTCTTCAGTGCTCGACGAGCAACCTCGTAGTCCTCTTCGCTCTCGGGTGACCAGTCGGGGGTCCTTCGTGCCATCGCCCCATCTTCACCCGGCCGACGCGATCGGGAGGTCTGGCCTCTTCAGCTGGCCAAATCGACCCACGGATCAGTCAGGAGAGCCGGAAAAGCCGAGGCCCTACTCTTCGCCCATCATGAAAAGGCACATGAGGTGGCTCGTGAGCGCCGCAACCGCCGCCGTCGGCCTGACCGCATGCGGGGGGCAATCAGGCTCCGCCACGCCGGGGACACCGGCATCGGGGACACCGGCTGCGTCGGCCACATCCACGCTGTCGGCCTCGAGCCACAACGGTGGGAGCGGATGCGGGACCGGGGCCAGCGCGGGATCGACCAGCCAGACTCTGTCGGTCGGGGGGCGGAATCGAACCGTGATCGTGCACGTCCCAACCGGCTATTCGGACTCGAGCAAGGTCCCTCTCGTGCTCAACATGCACGGCAGTGGGACCACGGCTGCTGATCAAGAGGCGTTCTCCGCCATGGACGGCACCGCCGACAGCAACGGGTTCATCGTCGCCTACCCACAGGGGTTGATCCCCGAGGGCTCGGGCTTCGACTGGAACGTTCCGGGTGTGCCTCTCGTGGGCGGTAAGTCGGTTCCCGCCGGATCTGCCGACGACATCACGTTCTTGACCACGCTCGTGCACGTCCTCGAACAGCGCTACTGCATCGACGGGAACCGGGTGTACGCGACGGGGTTCTCGGGCGGCTCTCGGATCACCAGCCAGCTCGCCTGCGACGCGGCCGGCACGTTCGCGGCCATCGCCCCCGTGAGCGGCTTGCGCCGACCCACGCCGTGCCCCACGACGAGGCCGGTCCCGGTCCTCGCCTTCCACGGCACCGCCGACCCGGTGGATCCCTACGACGGCAACGGTCAGGCCTATTGGACGTACTCGGTCCCCCAGGCGGCGAGGGATTGGGCCGTCCAAGACGGCTGTTCCACCTCGGCGGCGACTTCCCAGCCGGCCGCTGGCGTCACCCTCACCCGGTACAGCGGGTGTCGAAGCGGTGCCAGTGTCGAGCTCTACTCCATCGCGGGTGAGGGCCACGAATGGCCCGGAGGTCCCCGTCTGCCGAGATCGCTCACCCGAGTGCTGGGTCCGCAGTCCGACGCCCTCAACGCCAACGACCTCATGTGGGCGTTCTTCGCCTCTCATCCCCTGCCCTGAGGGGGCCGGCCACCAGACGGGCAGGTCAGACCGGCAGGTCGGATTTGGTTGTAAATAGATTGACTCTATTTAGCGATCCACCCTAAAGTAATCCCATGCCCGGAGTCCGTGTCGACAGCCCCCAGATCGACGTGGCCGAGGCGTTGCGGGCGGCGGGATTGCGGGTGACCGCCGCTCGACTCGGGGTGATCCAGGCTCTTGCGGCCCGACCGCATTCCGACACCGACACGGTCATCGGGATCGTGCGACAAGACCTCGGAGCGGTGTCGACCCAGGCCGTCTACAACGTCCTCGCCGCCTTGGTGGCCGTGGGCCTCGTGCGACGGATCGAGCCCGCCGGCAGCCCCGCGCTCTACGAGGTGCGGGTGGGCGACAACCATCACCACATCGTGTGCCGCGCCTGCGGGTCGACGACCGACGTCGACTGCGCCGTGGGTCGGCGGCCGTGTCTCACCCCGTCAGAGAGCCGCGGCTACGTCCTCGACGAAGCCGAGGTCACATTCTGGGGGCTGTGCCCGGAGTGCCAGCCCTCGACAACGGATCAGGTTGGAACAACGTCCGTGAAGGAGAAAGAAGCCGGACAATGAGCGATTCCCCCGAGTACACCACGTCCGATGCCGGGATCCCGGCGACGAGCGACGAGCACTCCCTGACCGTCGGTCCCGACGGGCCCATCCTGCTCCAAGACACGTATCTGGTCCAGAAGATGCAGCACTTCAACCGCGAGCGGGTCCCCGAACGGGTGGTGCATGCCAAAGGTGGCGGCGCGCACGGGTTCTTCGAGACCACAGAAGACGTGTCGGGATACACCAAGGCGGCTCTGTTCCAGCCGGGGGTGAGGACCGACCTGCTGGTGCGGTTCTCGACCGTGGCGGGTGAGCTCGGCTCCCCCGACACCGTGCGCGACCCGCGGGGATTTGCCATCAAGTTCTATACCGAGCAGGGCAACTACGACATGGTCGGGAACAACACCCCCGTCTTTTTCATCAGGGATCCCCAGAAGTTCCAGGACTTCATCCATTCCCAGAAGCGGCGGGCCGACAACCACCTGCGCGACAACAACATGCAGTGGGACTTCTGGACCCTGTCCCCCGAGTCGGCGCACCAGGTGACGGTGTTGATGGGAGACCGTGGCATTCCCCGCACCTGGCGACACATGGATGGGTTCTCGAGTCACACCTACATGTGGATCAACGCCGGGGGTGAACGGTTCTGGGTCAAGTACCACTTCAAGACCGATCAGGGCAACGAATTCCTCACCAACGACGAGGCCGCCGGCATCGCTGCGGCCGACCCCGATGCACACATCCGAGATCTCTACGACACCATCGGACGCGGCGAGCACCCATCCTGGTCGCTCTATGTCCAGGTCATGGCCTTCGACGACGCGCCGTCCTACCGGTTTAACCCCTTCGACCTCACCAAAGTGTGGCCGCATCGGGATTACCCGGCGATCCGGGTGGGCCGGATGGTGCTCGACCGGAATCCGGACAATTACTTCGCCGAGATCGAGCAGTCGACCTTCGAGCCGTCCAACATGGTGCCGGGGATCGGTCCGTCACCCGACAAGATGCTCCTCGGACGGCTGTTCAGCTATCACGACACGCACCTGCACCGGGTCGGGGCCAACGCGCAGGAGCTCCCGGTCAACCGGCCCCGCTCCCCCGTCCACTCCTACAACCGCGACGGACAGATGCGTTACGAGAACCCATCGGACCCTGTGTATGCGCCGAACTCCTTCGGGGGCCCTAAAGCGCAACCCGAGCGGTTCGGGACCGACCCGTCGTGGGACGTGGACGGCGGGTTCGTCCGGGCCACCTACGGGCTGCATGCCGAGGACGACGACTTCGGCCAGGCCGGGACCTTGGTCCGCGACGTACTCGATGACGCGGCGCGGGACCGACTGGTGAGCAACATCGTCGCTCACGTGAGCGCCGGGGTTGGCGAGCCTGTGCTGTCACGGGTGAAGGAGTACTGGCGGAACGTCGATCCGGGGCTCGGCGCGCGCGTCGCCAAGGAGCTCGAAACCTGACCCCACCGTTCCGATGCGTGATCGGCTCGGCTGACGCGACCGTGTCCCGTCGAGTTATCGGCAGGGGTCTCGTGGTCCGTGCCAAGGCCGTGTGATGAGAGTGACATGATGTGTGATGAGACGACGGTGTCGTACCGGCTGCGGCGCAGTGGTCCTGTCGGAGCCAACGGCGCGCCCTAACCTGGGGTGCGGGGGTTCACCGATCGCGATCGGAGCACGACCATGAAGGGTCGCACCGTCAATTTCTTCATCGAAGCCGAAGCACTCCCAGAGGTCCTGCGTGCCATCGACGAGGACGTCCTGCCGCGTTACCGCGCGCTTCCTCATTTTGTGGGCGTCGTGGTGCTCCAGTCCCAACGCGGGTCTCGGGTCGAGGTGGCTGGCATCTCTCTTTGGGACGGGGATCTCGAGGACTCCGAGGAGATCGCGGCCGAGTTCCGCCAGGAGGTGCACCGCGTGGCTGGGACCGGTGCCGCCCGGGAGACCTACGAGGTCATCCGGCTGGAGCTGCGCGACCGGCCGAGCGGACAGTCGACCTGACGGCGTGTCGTCGGGTCAGGACGAGGTGCCCCCCGCCGCGGCCTCGGCGTCCTTGAGGAACTGCTCGAAGCTCATGACCTGGTCCGCCGGCGGCGCGCTCACGTCGACTGGCGATCCGTAGTCGGAGAAGTCGAGGCTCTCGTTGACGCTGACCGTCCCCGACGATGAGACCGTCTCGGTGAGGCCGATGCTCATGCGGCGTAGAAGCCCCGAGCCGTCCACGAAGACCTTCACGGTGGTGTCCCCGATGTCCACGTGACTGAGAGCTGCGGTCATCCAAGACGGCAACTTGGCGTCGGCCAGTTGTTTCTCGATGGCCGCGGAGTTGAGCGTGACCGAGTAACCCTGCACCGGCGTGCCCTCGATCGAAGACGAACCCAATGGAACCACGGTGTTGCCCTCTTGGGTGAGGAGCCGGAGCATGGCGGCGGGATTGTCGGCGGTACCGAGCGAGCCGGTGCTCTGGCTGGCCGAGACGCCGAGTGCCGAGAGGTCGATCGAGACCCAGGACTTGCCCGGGACAAGTTGGTCGATACCGGGGATGTTCTCGTAGATCGACCCACCCAGATAGACGGCCTGGATCGTGATCTGCTGGGTGGCCGCATCTGTGGTGAACCGAAGCTCCATGGCGTTGTTGGTGAAGTCGATGCCACCTGTGCCTGTGCCGGTGATCGTCCCCGTAGGTTCTCGGGCCGACAGGTTCATGGTGATGTGAGCTGTCCGATAGGCCATGGTGCTGTTGACCGAGTCGATGACTGCGGCTTCGGCGGTCTTGCCGCCGGCGGCGACGGCGATGACACTGCCCGCAGCGGCAAGGACGACGACCGCCACCATGCCGGTGACCAACCGTCTCCAGGGGCGACGGGGCGGGGGCAGCTCGGAACCCACCGTGAACGTGTCGGTGTGGCCGAGAGCGAATGACCTGGTCTCGCCAAACGCCTGGACCGGAGGGCTCGTCCCAGGACCCTGTGGTTGTTCGATGCCAGCACCCGGAGCAGGTGGCGGCGTCCAGTACGACGTCCCCAGAGGAGGAGGAGGAGGAGGAGGAGGAGGAGGAGGAGGAGGAGGAGGCTGCAAAACCGGCTCGAACGGGGCCGGAACAACCGGGTCGACCGCAGCGTGGAAGTGGATCACCGGCGGCGCGACCGGGACCGGAGCAATCGGCTCGACCTGGGCGTGGCTGACCGGCGACTCGACCGGGGCCCGAGCAATCGGGTGGACCGGTTCTACGGCGATCGGTTCGGCTGGTCGGGGTGTCTGGAGGCTCTGGGGCCAGGTCGATCGGGGGGGAAGGTCGTCGAACGCCTCGACCGATCCGTCTCGAACCAATTTGGTGGGCAACCCATTCACGAAATAGCGAACTTCATGCGCGTCGAACGGGTCGGGTGCCCAGCCCTCGTAGGTAGCCATGAAAGGTCTCCGTTCGATCGATGCCTACTTGTCCATCGGCATTGTCGATCGGCTATGTGGTCGATCGGCCTCCGGCCCCTGGGCCTTTAACCTCGGGGCGGGTCTGAAGCTGTCGGTCCCGGACGTCTGATCATCAGGAGTGAACCTCGGCCGAGCCCTGGTCAAGCTGGAGGGTCTCCGATCTGGGCCCTGTGACCAGGGAATACGACGATCTTCGGTTGCTGAGGAACATTCCGTGGACGCGACGACTCCCGGGGGTATCGATTCACAGGGGGCGCACAGCAGACACACAGGGGCCGCGCAAGCGGGCCGTCCATCCTCGAGACAGGAGGGACATCACCCATGGACACGAAGCGGAACCGAGTTCTCGTCGTCGACGACGAGCCTTCGATCGTCGACGCCGTGGCGACATCGTTGCGGTACGAGGGATTCGAGGTCGAAGAGGCCATGTCGGGCCGGGCTGCACTCGTCGCCGCACAGGAGCGACCACCCGACCTGATCGTTCTCGACGTCATGCTCCCCGACCTCGACGGACTGGAGGTCACCCGGAGGTTGCGCTCCGACGGCATCCGGGCGCCGGTGCTCTTCCTCACCGCTCGCGACTCCTTGGAGGACAAGATCGCGGGGCTGACCGTCGGCGGTGACGACTACGTCACCAAACCCTTCGCCTTGGCCGAGATCATCGCCCGGACCCGGGCACTGTTGCGCCGTGCCGGAGTGGATTCCGCCGACGAGGGTCTCTTGCAGTTCTCCGACCTCGAGATGGACGAAGGGGCGCACGAAGTGCGACGGGGGGGTGCGCTGATCCAGCTGACGGCGACGGAATTCAACCTGTTGCGGTTCTTCCTTCGCAATCCCCGGCAGGTGCTGTCCAAGGCGCAGATCCTCGACAACGTCTGGCACTATGACTTCGGCGGTGAGGCCAACGTCGTCGAGACCTATGTGAGCTACCTGCGCAAGAAGCTCGAACTCCACGGGCCGCCGCTCATCCACACAATCCGGCTCGTCGGCTACACGTTGCGTGAATCCGAGGCTTCCTAGGTGTCGCTGCGGCTCCGGCTGCTCCTCGCCGTCGGCGCCGTGGCGCTCACGGCGCTGGCGATCGCCGATGTGGTCACCTACCAGGAGCTGCGATCGTTCCTCTACAACCGCATCGACCAGTCGATGGAGCAGTCGCACATTGCCATCGAAGGCGCCCTCGGGAGCAGGTCGCGCCGTGCCCTTGGTCGAGGCGCGTTCCCCTCATCGGATGGGAACGCGCCGAACAACGCCGGCGGGCTTCCTCCGAGCCTCCCACCGACCTTGCCGACGACGACGTCGCCTGCGTCATCGACCAGCAAGCCGGCCAACGAGGCGTCATCGCAACCTCCGACATGCAACGGCTTCGCCGGCCTCAGCGAAGACCTGCTCCGCGAGCTCGATCCCGGCACGTTCATCGAGGTTCGGAGCGCCTCCAATGCCATCTTGTGCCGGTCGATGCAGCCCGCGCCGTTAGGTGGGAGCGAGTCTGCAGATCCCACGCTGCCGACGCGGATCACGGGCTTTGTCTCCGACACGGCCGACTTTCACGAGCCGACGGTCTACTTCACCAGCGCGGACTCGCAATATCGGCTACGGGTGTCGGTGCTGAGCGGCGGGCCTTATTCGGGAGGACAACTCGTGATCGGGCTCCCCGTCGGCTCGACGATCTCCACCTTGGACCGTTTGGTAGCGGTCGAGCTCGCCGTGAGCGGCGCTGCCCTGCTCGCCGCTCTCCTGTTGGGATGGTGGCTGGTGCGGGTGAGCTTCCGCCCTCTGCGCACCGTGGAAGCCACCGCTGAGGCCATCGCCCGGGGCGAGCTCGCCGAGCGCGTCCCCGGCGACGAAGCACGAACGGAGGTAGGGCGTCTGGCCCGGGCCATCAATGTCATGCTCGGACGCATCGAAAGGGCCTTCGCCCAACGAGATGCCACCGAACAAGACCTGCGGGCCTCGGAGGCTCGGATGCGGCAGTTCGTGGCCGATGCCTCGCACGAGTTGCGCACCCCGCTCACCGCGGTGTCGGCCTACGCGGAGCTGTTCGAGCAGGGAGCGGCGACGCGCGCCGACGACCTGAAGCGGGTGATGCACGGTATCCGCAGCGAGACGGCCCGGATGGGGAGTCTCGTCGAGGATCTCCTCCTGCTCGCCCGTTTGGACGAGGGTCGACCGCTCGAGCGTGAGGAAGTCGAGCTCCTGGGTGTGGCGGCAGAAGCCGTGCAGACGGCGTCGACCGTGGGCCCGCAATGGCCGGTCCGGCTCGTCGCCTCGCACCCTGTCGAGATCGTGGGTGACCGCATGCGACTGCGCCAGGTGCTCGACAACCTGCTCGCCAACGTCCGCACGCATTGTCCGGCCGGGACACGCACCGTCGTCACCGTCGACACGGACCACCATGACGCCGTGATCAGCGTCGCGGACGATGGTCCGGGGCTGAGCACCGAGGAGGCCACCCGGGTCTTCGAGCGCTTCTTTCGCGCCGACCCGTCACGCTCGCGTGGCATGGGAGGGGCGGGCCTGGGCCTGTCGATCGTGGCGTCGATCACCCACGCCCACAGTGGCACCGTCACCGCCAGCAGCGGGTCCGACGGAGGCACCGTCTTCACGGTCCGCCTCCCCCTGTCCGGGGCCCCCGAACAACAAGGACCTGAACCGGACGCGGCTGGAGGCCTCGATGCCCGAGGAGGATTCACAGCCGGCTCATAGCCGGCTGTGCGAGGGTCGCGAGCTTCGCATGGTGACATGCACGACATGAACGAACCCCCGATCACACTTCCTCCTCAAGGCCCTTCGACCGGACCCTCGGCGCAACCATCACGTCGACCCGCGCAGCTCGGAGCCGGGCGGCGCGATGGTGCCACCACCAGAGTGCGCCGGACCACGAGGGCAGTGGCCATCCTGGCCACTGCGGCCGCGGCAGTCCTGGGTCTCGTCGTCTCCAAGCAGATCCCGGGGACCACCGCCTCCGCCGACTTCGCCGTCAGCTCGACCACACCGACGACCACGGGGACCGGCTCAACGTCGAGCACGTCCCCCCAAGACACCACGAGCTCATCAGGCAGCTCGTCGGACGACTCCTCCTCGGACGACTCCGCGTCTGCGGTCGCCTCGACAGCTGCGAAAACGACAACGACGACCACGGCCCCGAGGACGACGACCAAGTCGGCAACCGTCGTGTCGGGTGGAACTTCGCACTGATATGCGAACGCCCTTCTTGAACCGCGACAACTCCGGGGCTGGTGCCGGGCAAGGATCGACCACAGGTCATGCGCTCCGCACCATGCGGGCCATCGGAACAACGGCGATCGTGGCCGTTACCGAAACCGCCAAGGTCGACAAGGCGGCGAGAATCCTGCGCGACGAGCTCTTCGCCATCGACGCGGCCTGCAGTCGCTTCCGGACCGACTCGGAGTTGTCTGCACTACACCGGGCCGACGGCATCCGAGTCGAGGTGACCCCGCTTCTCTTCGACGCCATCACGGTGGCGTGCGACGTGGCGCGACGCACCGACGGAGCCGTGGACCCCACCGTGGGGAGTGCCATCGAGGCCCTGGGATATGACCGGGACTACGCGGACCTCGACTTCCTCGGCGCAGACCTCGATGATGCCCCGCGGCCCGCCCCCGGCTGGTGGCAGATCGACCTCGACCCGCACCACCGCACGGTGCGGATACCTCCTGGCACCCATATCGACCTCGGGGCGTCGGCCAAAGCCCTCGTCGCCGACCGGGCCGCGCGGCGCATCGCGCGCGGTGTGCACACGGGGGTCCTCGTGAGCATCGGCGGCGACATCGCAACCGCCGGGACCGCGCCTCCCGGTGGTTGGGCCGTCGGCATCGCACCCGATTCCTCGACCCCGGTCGAGACCGTGGAGCAGGTGGTCTCCATCGAGACAGGTGGGATGGCGTCTTCGAGCACAGAGGTGCGGACGTGGCAGCGAGGCGGACGACGTCTGCATCACATCATCGATCCCACCACCGGCAACTGCGTATCGCCGTATTGGTCGCTCGTGTCCGCCTCGGGTGAGAGCTGCGTGGATGCCAACGCTGCGAGCACCGCGGCTGTCGTCTGGGGCCGACAAGCGGTGCCCAAGCTCATCGAGTTCGGCCTGCCCGTCCGCCTGGTCCGCCACGATGGCCAGGTCATCGCGCTCAACGGGTGGCCCCCCGGCAACGGACCCGGTCTTGGCTCCGGCCCGATGGCCCACCACCCGTCATGAGCTCCCCCGTCCTCTGGTACGCGACGAGGGCCACCGGTCTGGTGGCGTTGGTCCTCCTGACCACCACGACCCTGGTCGGCATCCTCACCGCCAACCGGGCCGTCAGCTCGCGCTGGCCTGCCTTTTCGGTCCAAGACCTGCACCGCCGCATCTCGGTGATCACGATGGGATTCCTGGCCTGTCACATCCTGACGAGCGTCATCGACACCTACGTGCACATCGGATGGGCGGCGGTCGTCGTCCCCTTTGCATCGTCGTACAAACGACTCTGGGTGGGGCTCGGCTCGATAGGCATCGACCTGTTGATCGCCGTGGCCGTCACCAGTCACCTCCGTCACAAGATGCGCCCCGGGACCTGGAGGGCCGTGCACTGGCTCGCCTATCTCAGCTGGCCGGTGGCGCTCTCGCATGCGTTTGGCATGGGAACCGACATGGGCCAACGGTGGGTGACCGGCCTGAGCGTGGCCTGCATCGCCGCCGTGGTCGGCGCTGCCATCTGGAGGGTGTCGCTGGCCGTCAGGCGCAAGAGCCATGCGCTGGCACTCGTCCCGGTTCACCAACGTCCTTCCGGTGTCCCTGTCAAGCACCTCTCCGCCTAACTCACGAGGAACGATCTCATGTCCACCGTCACTGCTCCAACCTTCGCCGCCCCCATCGCCACGGGGGCCCACAACGGTGTCGTTCGCACCGGCGGTGGCGCCGACCGCGCCACGCTCCTCGGCGCCTGGCGATCCCACCGCAGTGCCGAGCTCGCATCGCACCTCGCGCACCACGGGTCGCCTCCGCTCCCCCAACACGGCGACCGCAGTTGGCCCGAGCGCTTTGCGGCTGAGATTGAAGCATCTGGTCTCGTCGGTCGCGGTGGGGCGTCGTTCCCGTCGGCCTTCAAACTCAGGCTCGTCGGGTCGGCGCGAGGGAACCGTACGCTCGTGGTGAATGCCATGGAGGGTGAGCCCGCCAGCGCCAAGGACAAGGTCCTCCTGTCGTGTGTGCCCCACCTTGTGCTCGACGGCGCCGAGTTGGCGGCGAGCGCCCTGGCAGCCAGCAGGATCGTGGTGTGTGTCGCCGCTGATCGCCACGACATCTCCGGCGGTGTCATCCGGGCCGTGAGCGAACGGGCCGGAACCTCACTCGCTCCGGTGCCCATCGAGGTGAAGAGCCCTCCGGGACGGTATGTCGGGGGCGAGGAGTCGGCATTGGTGTCATGGCTCGACAGCGGAGTCGGCGCGCCGAGCTGGCGGCCTGACAAGAGAACCCCTCTCACCATCGGTCGCAGCGCCGCCCTCGTGCACAATGCCGAAACGCTTGCGCACATGGCGCTCGTCGCCCACTACGGCGGCCGCGTTCCGCGCTGTGGGCACGAGCGATGCCCCTGGAACCGCGCTCGTGACAGTGTCGGGTGGCGTCGAACATCCCGGCGTCTACGAGGTCGCCATGGGAACGCCCCTGGGCTCGGTCATCGAGCGCACCCGGCCAACCGGAGCCGTCGCGGCTGTGCTGACTGGGGGCTTCGGCGGCAGCTGGGTATCAGCGGGCGCGCTGGACACCCCCTATGCGCCGCGTCCGCTGGCCACGGTGGGCGGGGTGGTCGGCCCCGGGGTGCTCGTGGTCCTTACCGAACGCGCCTGTGGGATCGCCGAGACGGCGAGACTGGCGCGCTACATGGCCGGCGAGAGTGCCGGGCAGTGCGGCCCCTGTGTCTTCGGCCTTCCGGCCCTGGCCGACGACCTGGGGCATCTGGCCGTCGGGGCGCCCGATCCCAATGCCATCGGGCGACTGGAGATGCGTTTGACCTCCGTGGACGGGCGCGGTGCGTGTCGACACCCCGATGGCGTCGCCCGGATGGTGCGCAGCGCGCTGTCGGTCTTCGCCTCGGATGCCGCCGCCCACGGCTCCGGACGGCCGTGCGCATTTCGAGACGCGCCCTCGGTCCTTCCCCGGACCGTGATCGCGCCATGGGCGGCGGCATCGTGAGATCTGTCATCAAGGTGAACCCGATCGCGTGCGAGGCGTACGGATATTGCGCCGAGCTGCTCCCCGAGCTCGTCGGCCTTGACGAATGGGGCTACCCGATCGTCGACGGGAGGCCGGTGCCGGTGCACCTCGTCGAGCTGGCGCGTCGGGCCGCCAAGGATTGTCCTCGCCGTGCCTTTCTCCTCGAGCATGTTGTCGAGCGGGGATCTGCTACCGGGGTGGGATCGAATAGGTGACCTGCGCCTTGGCCACGAGTTCCTCGTGCCCATCGGAGCGCAACCCGACGTCGACCACACCCAACTGCTTTCCGAGCTTGATGAGGTGACCATCGGCCAGCACGTCGACGAGAGCGGGCTTGCGTAGGAAGTCGATGTGGAGGCTCGTCGTCACCGCCAGAAGGACCGGACCGATCTGCGCCAGGATCGCCAACCACGCCGCCGCGTCGGCCAGCGCCATGAGCGCCGGCCCCGAAACCGTTCCCCCGGGGCGGCTGTGCAGCTCGGTGATCGGGAGCCTGATCCTGGCGCCCCAGGTGCCGGTCTCCTCGATGAAATACGGAGGAGGTGAGTCGGGAAAGGTCCCGTCGAGAAGGCTTTGGAGCTCAGTCACGCTCATCACGGGCACCTCCGCACAGTATCGGCCACCAGCGGCGACCTCGGAACCGCAGCGCGCGGCGGCGATGGCGTCAGAAGCCCCGTGCCGCGAGCCGGGCGAGGTTCCGGAAGTCGGCGTCGACGACCCGTTGGAGATAGCCCCGGAGCAATCGGGTGCCGGGGAGGGGAACGGCCTCGAGATGGAAGAAGCGGGTGCGAGTGCCACCATCGTGCGGCTCGGCGGCCATCAACACCAGGTAGAGGCGGGCTCGAGCCTGCATGAGGCAGAAGCCATCCTCGAGGCGCACGTCGAAGGGAAAGGCGATCCCAAAGGTCGACGCGGTGATCCTCAGTCGCTGCGCCCCAACCACGGGAGCGCGCTCCAAGACTCGGACCTTTCGCACCTGTGTGTCGAAGCGCGGAACCGAGACCTCGAGATCGGCGATCCATGGCCATGCCGTGTCATAGGGAGCATCGAGGATTCCCTCGGTCCACGCCGCGCTGGGGAGGGAGGCACCCAGCGCCCGAGCGCGCGCGATGGGGCCGAATTCCGCCACCGGCCATCGGCGCCCGAGGTCGCTCATGGTTCCCACCGCCGGATGAAGGCCGACCGGGCCCGGTGCAACCGCGACTTCACTGTCCCCTCCGCCACCCCCAAAAGCCCGGCCGCCTCGGTCTCGCTCAACCCGTCGACATCACGGAGGACGAGAATGGCCCGCTGCTCCGGGGCCAACCCCGCCAGTATCGTCCGGACGTCAACCACCGTGGCCACGTCGACGGGGGCGACCGTGTTGGAAACCAACGTGGCGGGGTCGACGGGATCTTCGCGCCCGCCCCGAGCGACTCGGATCGATTCGCGCACCGCGATCCGGCGCACCCAGCCGTGCAATGCGGCGGGCTCGCGCAACGACCCGAGGTTACGCAACACGGCGATGAAGGTCTCCTGCATGGCGTCGTCTCCGCGGTCGAGGGCAATCGCCCCACACACCCGGCCCACATACGGCATCAGCTCGCGCACGAGCGCGTCCATGGCCGCGGCATCTCCTCGCCGAGCCGCCCGGACGAGCTGCTCCACGCCTACCAGAGGCTCCCGGCCCCCCGAAGGTTCCGGCACGTCACGTTGCGCCGTTCGGCCCACCTTCGGCCGTGGCGGGTCCCGATCCCCGAGCGGCGCGCAGCCGGCGGATCCCATCGTTGATCGCCGTGGTGATCAAGCGGTCGTTGTCCTTCGAGATGAAGTGGTGGACACGGCGTTCGAGCAGGACGCGCAGCACCGGGTTGAAGGCGTGGTAGGTCTCACTGAAATGGATCTTCGTCCGACCGTCCCCTAGGTCCTCGAGCCGGGTACGGCCTTCGGCGATGGACCACAAGGGCTTGCCCACGGCGTCGTACTTCCATGACACCGGCGGGGTGACCTCGGTCAGCCACTCCCAAGACTTCCCGACTCCCCCCGACAGCAGGTAGCGCGGCACCCGGAAAGTACAGTGCCGAACCAGGCCCTCTCCGACCGCGTCACCCGGGTGGAGGATCTCGATCGACACACCCGATGAGGTGGGGCGGCGAGGGCCTCGGTACCAGAACAACCCCCACACTTCGGGCGGCGTGCCGTCCACGATCACGGAGTAGCGGTGCTCTTGCATCGGACGGTGCGCCCCTCCAGACTTCGTTTTCGGAATCGAGGCGACCGTAGTCCGACGTGGCGCGTCGGAGCACGGTGAGATCTAGGTAGGACTCACCATGGGGTGCCGAATGTCTCGCGGTGTGCCTTCTCGGCAACCGGCAGACGCCGCGGTGGCGACAACGGGCGCGCCGGCCAGCCCAGCGGGATGACCGCCATCGGCAGCACCTCGGTCGGTAGCTCGACGATCGCCGCCAGTTCTCCGCCGAATACCAGTGGCAACGTGGTGAGCGAGGAGCCCAAGCCCACGGCGGTGGCGGCCAGAAGGAGGTTCTGGATGGCAGGGAAGACCGATGCCTCAAGCACGCGCCGGTCCCCGAGGCGGGTGTCGCCGCACACGACGACGAGAACCGGGGCCCCAGCCACTCCACCTTGTGCCCCCGTCTCGACATCGGCGAGCAGCGCAGGGGTCAACCGACCCACCGAATGCGCCCGACCCCCGCCTTCCCACGCCTGGCGGGTGAGTGCGCCGATGGCCGAGCGCCGTTGGTCGTCGCGCACGACGACGAAGACCCACGGTTGACGATTCTCGGCACTGGGGGCGAAGGTGGCGGCATCGAGCACCTTCTCGACGGTGCCGTCATCGACTGGTTCCTCACTGAAGCGCCGACACGCACGCTGACGATGCACGACCTCGAACACGTCATCCACGCCGTCCACGCTACGGCGCGAACCCGTCCACGGCGAGACGAGCTCCATCAAACAAGCACTTGCTACGGCGCGATGGTGGCCGCCGTGCCCATGATGATCCGGGGCTGGGCCGAAGGGCTGAGCCAGCGCAAGATGGCGAGCAGCTCGCTGGTCGGGAGAGCGACACAGCCCGTGGTGGCGGCACCATCAGAGACATGGAGGAAGATGGCACTGCCTGAGCCGGGGACCGTCGGGCTCGTGTTGTAGCTGATCACCGCCCCGTAGTCGTACACCGGCGTCTGGTCCATGGGCTCGGGCGTCGCCCCTGGGTTGGCGGTATCGGTGTCCACCCACTGGTTGTAGAGCGGGCTCGAGGGGTCGTCGTCCCAGACGAGGTTGCGCCCGGTGACCGACCGGTACGGGAATCGCACGCCGGGATTGCCGAAGACCCCGAAGAAGAAGTCGAACCCATACGAGCCCGACGGCGTCCGACCGTCTCCTTCACGCTTCTGTCCCGGCGGGGCGAATCCGTTGTAGCCGACACGGGCCTGCCACGGGCCGAAGACCTGGTGCCAACCGGCCGCGTCCTGCTGATAGGCGGTCAGGGTGGCGGTGGTCTGCCCGTAACCCGAGGCGCTCACCGCGATGACCTGCGTCGCAGACCCGACACCCACGAGTCGCGTCACCAGAAGTGGGACAGGAGGCGTCGTGGTCACCGGGCGCGGCGCGGTGGTCACCGGGGCCGGGGCCGCCACCTTCACCCGGGCCGGGGCCGCCACCGTCGGGGCCACGGTCGTCGCCACGGGGGCGGGAACAGTCGTCGGGGCCGTGCTCGTCGTCAACGTCGTCACATGGGTGGCCACCCGATGTCGAGCGGCCGCATGACCCGAAGCACCGCAGCTGGCGAGAAGCACCACCAAGACCAGGCTCAGACCGGACAAGACGAGAGGAGAGCTCCCCCGGCTATGGTGCGCGCCCGTGCCGCGCCCCGCGCGCCTCCTCGTTGTCCTGGTCGCCACCGGTCTCCTCTGCAGCGGACTCCTGGCCGCATGCTCCAGTACAGCGCGGATCGCCACCTCCCATACCCATTCCCAGGTCAGAGGCGACCCGATGCCTTCGTCCACCTCGCCCTCCACCTCGGCTTTCACCGCGCCTTCGACCACGCCCTCCACCACGACGACGGTTGTCGCGCCACCCACCTCCGGACCCCACCCCGCTGCTGCACCGTCGAGCTCGACTGGGTTCGTCGGCTCCATGGCCCCTGTCGACGCGGCCCAGATCTCGGCCACATGGAGACCGGGCTGCCCGGTGGGGCCGACGCAGCTACGGCTGCTCACCATGAGCTACTGGGGATTCGACGGCCAGCGGCACCTCGGCACCATGGTGGTGAGAAGCACGGTGACGACCGCGGTGTTGACGGTGTTCGGCGAGCTCTTTGCCGAGCACTTCCCCATTCACCAGATGCAGCCCGAAGACGCCTTCGGTGGTCAGGACCCGGCCTCCATGGCCGATGACAACACGTCGGGATTCAATTGCCGGTACGCGGTGGCACCGGGACCCCCGTCGTGGTCGGTGCACGCGTACGGCGAGGCGATCGATGTGAACCCGGTGGAGAATCCGTACCTCGAAGGTGGGCGGGTGCAGCCAGCGGCGGGGGCGCCGTATCTGGACCGCTCGCGGTTCCGGCCGGGCATGGCCGTGCCCGGCGGTCAATTGGTGGACGCCTTCGCGTCCGTCGGTTGGCTGTGGGGAGGACGCTGGACGGCGAGCCCGGATTACCAGCACTTCTCGGCGACAGGCGGCTGACGGCAAGCTCAACGATGGCTGGCGACGCGCACCACGACCCAGATCACGAGGACGACGAAGGGAAGCGCCGAGAGGATCCAGGCGGTGGAACGATGGCGCGGCTCCCGCCGTCGGTTCGGTCCGGTGAGGCCTTGGGCAAATTGGCTCAACCCGACGACGCGCGGCGCGGCCAGCCGCGTGTGCTTCAGCCTTCTACCGCGCGCACCTCGAATGGGCTGGAGTCGTCGACGGGCGGCTCGCAATTGCCTTTCCTTGTTGCGCTTGGACCGGTCGGATCCCACGCGCCCAGCTTGACACGCAGATCGGCGAATGAACCGACAGAGCAGCAGCACCGATGAGGTCCCGGAGCAGTCGTCATCGCCTGGTGGCGGTGCCTAGCCGCTCCAGGTAGCGTCGGCCTCCCTTTCCGAGAGCCGCACTCGACCATGACCGATCTGTTCTCCATCGCCGGCAAAACCGCCCTCGTCACCGGGGGCTCCCGAGGCATCGGCAAGATGATCGCCACGGGGTTCGTAGAGGCCGGAGCCAAGGTGTACGTCTCATCGCGCAAGGCCGAGGCCTGTCACGAGCTCGCCGCCGAGCTTTCGAAGGTCGGTGAGTGCATCGCCATTCCCGCCGATCTCTCCACTGAACCCGGCTGTCGTGCCCTGGCAGATGCGTTGGCGGCGCGCGAGTCGATGCTCCACATTCTCGTTAACAACGCCGGGAACACCTGGGGAGCGCCCTTCGAGGAGTTCGACGATGCCGCCTGGGACCGGGTGTTGTCTCTGAACGTCAAGGGCCTCTTCCACACCACGAAATTCATGACGCCACTGTTGCGGGCCGCGTCGGGTCCCGACGATCCGGCACGGGTCATCAACATCGGATCGATCGACGGGATCATGGTCTCGGTACTCGAGACCTACTCGTACGCCGCGTCCAAGGCCGCCGTACACCAGCTAACACGCAACCTGGCCAAGCGACTGGCACCGTCGATCACGGTCAACGCCATCGCACCCGGACCCTTCGAGTCAAAGATGATGGCGGCGACACTCGAGGCCTTCGGCGAACAGATCGCGGCCAACGCACCGCTCAAGCGCATCGGTCGCCCCGACGACATAGCCGGAGCCGCCATCTTCTTGGCATCGCGGGCCGGTGCATATCTGACAGGTGCGCTCATCCCTGTCGACGGTGGAATGTCCACCCTGGGGGCATAGTGCCGTGATTGACGTTGTGACGGCATTGTGCCTCTTTCGCTCGCAACGATCCGGGGCAACCCAAGGAAAGGAGGCCCAATGCGCCTGAGCACGATGCTCGACTACTCGCGAGGTGTCAAGGAGTCGGCCGACCATGTCGCTGATCTCGAGCGGGCCGGGCTCGACATCGTGTGGGTGGCCGAGGCCTACGGCCTCGACGGGCCCAGCCAGATGGGGTACATCGCGGCGAAGACCGAGCGCATAGAGATCGGATCGGCCATCCTCCCGATCTACTCACGCACGCCGGCGTTGCTGGCGCAGACCGCAGCCGGGATCGACGCCTTGAGCAACGGGCGCTTCATCCTCGGTCTCGGCGCCTCGGGCCCACAGGTCATCGAGGGGTGGCACGGCGTGCCTTACAGCCAGCCACTGGAGCGAACCCGGGAGATCATCAGCATCTGTCGCAAGGTGTGGCGCCGCGAGGTGTTGACCAATGAGGGGCTCTACCCCCTCCCTCTGCCTCCGAGACTCGGAACCGGACTGGGCAAACCCCTGAAGCTCATCAATCACCCGGTTCGCCAGGACATCCCCGTGTGGGTGGCCTCGATGGGTCCGAAGAACGTCGAGATGACAGCTGAGCTGGCCAATGGATGGTTCCCCTTCCTGTACATCCCCGAACGGGCGAAGGGCGTATGGGGCGACGCGCTGGCCGCAGGCTCGGCCAAGCGGGCGCCCGAATTGGGACCGCTCGAGATCGCCGCGGGAGGACTCGTTGCCATCGGCGAGGGCCTCGAGCATCTGCGCGAGTTCGCCCGGCCCATGACCGCTCTCTACGTGGGCGGCATGGGCGCCAAGGGCCGCAATTTCTACAACACCCTCGCCCGTCGATATGGGTTCGAGGCCGAGGCCGAGCTCATCCAGGATCTGTACTTGAGCGGAAAGAAGGACGAGGCCGCCGCGGCGGTGCCGGCCGAGCTCCTCGAGTTGACCTCGCTGGTGGGCCCCGCCGGCTATGTGAAAGAACGAATCACCGCCTACCGGGAAGCGGGGGTGAGTGTGCTCAACGTCACTCCGATCGGCGCCGACCCGCTCGCCATCATCGAACAGTTGAAGGGGTGGTGCAGTTGAACCGTCGCCTGGTCCTTACCACCCGGCCGTCGGGGATGGTGGACGAGACGACCACCCGGTTGGAGCAGTCCCCCGAGCCCGAGCCCGGTCCGGGAGAGGCCCTGGTGCGTGTCCGCTACTTGTCCATGGACCCCACCATTCGGACCTGGATGGACGATGCGCCTGGGTATCTCCCGCCCATCCCGATTGGTGAGACTGTCCGCGGCGCGGGGGTCGGGGAAGTGGTTCGGTCCAACAGTGACCGGTATGCAGTCGGCGACCTCGTGGTGGGACTGACGGGGTGGCAGGACTTTGTCATCGCCGACGAAGGCTCGGCTTCAATGCAGGTGATCCCGCCGGGAATCGACCCCCCCATGGTCCTGAGCGTGCTTGGGGCCCGGGCATGACGGCCTACTACGGCATGATCGACGTGGGCAGGGTGACCGAAGGGGACACCGTGGTGGTGTCCGGAGCGGCCGGGGCGACGGGCTCGGTCGCCGGTCAGATCGCACGGATCAAGGGCGCCACCACAGTCGTCGGCATCGCGGGCACAGCCGAGAAGTGCGCGTGGATCGTCGACGAGCTCGGGTTCGACGCGGCGATCAACTACAAGACCGATGACGTCGCCGCGTCGTTGCGGTCGGTGTGCCCCGGTGGGATCGACCTCTACTACGACAACGTGGGCGGCGAGATCCTCCCCATCTGCCTCGCCCAGCTGGCCATGCGGGGTCGAATCGTCCTGTGCGGGGCTATCTCTGTGTACAACGCGAAGACCAGACCGCCAGGACCCCGCAACATCTTCAATCTGATCATCGAGCGAGGGCGGATGGAGGGTTTTCTCGTCCTCGACTACCGGGACCGGTTCCTCGAGGCACAGATCGACATGGTCGGGTGGCTGGCAGAAGGCAAGGTCAAACACGCCGAGCACCTGGTCGAGGGCCTCGAGCACTCGCCCGAGGCCCTCAATCTCGTGTTCACGGGAGGGAACAAGGGCAAGGTGATCGTCAAGGTCTGATCTTCGGCGAAGACTCGATGATGTCGGTCAGGCGTCGTCGTCGAACCAGTCCCAGCTCCACGGTGTGATCGTCTCCAAGGGCCCGGCGAACACTACCGACCAGGAGTTCTCGTCGACCGAGGCCCGCACGATGTCGCTCAGTGAAGACGCGACCGATATTGGCGCCGCGTCGAGGTAACACACGGTGATGGTCTTGTCTCCGGGGCGCCAGCCGTGACGGTCGAAGCGTTCATCGGAAGCGAATGTCCAGACCCCGGCCACTCCGCCGACCTCGAGCAGTGCACCGGCCAGCGCCACGTCGCGCTCATCGGCCGTGCGGGACCGGTCATCTGCGGGCCCCGGTGTGCGGGGGCCCGACGTCGAGTCCCGGCGCCCGGCGCGCACCACGACGTAGACCCCTCGGTTGGGTCGGAAGGGAATCGCCTCGGCCGACACGAGGACTCGGGGAGCCGCCTCGAGGCCCGTGACAGCGAAGGGGCCCGACAGACGCGATCTACGGTGCTCGTGAAAGCGCCCTGCCGCTCGGAGTCGCTCCCCCACGGCGCGGAACTCCTTCAAGGTGGCGTCGACGGGCTCGCCCATGAGGTACAAGGTCATGTAGTGGACAGGGGCGAGCTCCGAATCGTCGAGGGCCCGCATCCGGCGGCACGCCGGGGTCGACACCCACCGTTGCCCGAACACAACCCCCGGAATCGGGAACTGCTCGGGCATGTGGTCGAGCTGGTGCCAATCGTTATACGAGCGGTGCTCAGCGGGATCTGTGACCTCGGTGAACGAGAAGAAGCCGATCCGGACTTTGGCCATGGGCTGCAGTCCAGCACGACAGCACCACTGCGCGCCTGCATGGCGGCGCGGAAGGGACAAGACTCGCCTCATGCGAGAGGTGAAGCGCAGGTTGTGGCGCGCCGTGATCATGGCGGCACTCGTCGCAGGTTGCGCTGCGTGTGCGATGTCGTCCCCCTCCTCGTCTACCGGTCCGCCACGGGCGTCGAGCACGTCGGTGGAGCCGGGCTCATCGACGTCGGGTTCGAGCTCAACCACGCCGTCATCAGCAGCGGCGTGGCTCACCTACGGCGGGAACTTCGCCCGCACGTCGCTCGACAGCACCGACCCCGCCTTCGGCCACAAGCCCACCGCGGCATGGACCTCGCCAGCACTCGACGGCCCCGTCTACGGAGAGCCGCTCATCTACAAGGGCCAGGTCTTGATGGCCACGGAGAACAACACGGTCTATGCGCTGTCCGCCACCAATGGCACGCTGGCGTGGTCCGTGCACCTGGCCTCACCGGTGCCCGTCGGCGACCTCCCTTGCGGTGCCATCACGCCGACGGTGGGGATCACGTCGACGATGGTCATCGACCCCACCTCGGGCACGTTGTTCGCATCGGCGGCCGCGTTGTCAGGGACGTCGGTGAAGCACGTGGTGGTTGCGGTCGACATCGCCACGCACGAGGTGTCATGGACCCGGGACGTCGACCAGCCCGGCTGGAACGCTGTCGCCCAGTTGCAACGCACCGGGCTCGCCCTGTCCGCCGGCCACGTCATCGTCGCCTTCGGGGGGAATTTCGGCGATTGCGGCAACTACCACGGCTGGGTGGTAGGCGTCCCCGAGTCGGGCACCGGGTCACTCCTTGCTTACGAGGTGCCGACGGCGCGTGAAGGTGCCATCTGGGCCCCGGCGGGCGTGACGGTGGACTCGTCCGGCGACGTCTTTGTGGTCACCGGCAATGGCGACGCCGGTGCCGGTCAGCCCTACGACCACGGGGACGCTGTGATCGAATTGGCGCCGACCCTCGCCGAGCGTCAGTACTTCGCACCGGCGAACTGGGCCCAGGACAACGCCGATGACGGCGACCTGGGCTCGACCGCAGCCATCCTTCTCGGAAATGCCAGGATGTTCATCGTCGGCAAACAACAGACCGCGTACCTGCTCGATGTCAGCAAGCTGGGTGGGATCGGTGGACAGTCAGCGTCGATCAATGTCTGCAATTCCAGGGGTGGCAACGCCTACCGGTCACCTGATGTGTACGTGGTCTGCACCTCCGATGGCACCATCGCCCAGGTGCGGGTAGGCCCGGGGCCGACCATGGCACGAGGTTGGACGTGGACCTCCCCAACAGGAGGAGCTGGCTCTCCCACCATCGCGGGCGGGATCTTGTGGACCATCGACATCGGCTCGTCAATGCTTTACGGGGTCGACCTCGCCACCGGGACCACCCGATACTCTCTGGCGCTCACGACGGGGACCCCGCAGCACTTCGCCGCCCCCAGCATCGCCGGAGGCATGGTGGTCGTGGCGGGAGCGAGCCACGTCGAGGTATTTCGCTGAACGAGAACCTCGAGCTGATCCCGGGCAACAACCTCAGATGGACGTGGGTTCCTCGGCGCGAGTGGTCAACGTCTCGATCTGGGTCGCCGTGGGCCAGCGGACCTTGGTGACCCATCCCACCCTCTCGAACATCCGGATCAACCCGGCGGCGAGATCGACCTGATGGGCGAGGACACCGTGTCGGGCCGAGGCCGGCGCGGCATGGTGGAAGTTATGCCAGCTCTCTCCGAACGAGACCAAGGCCAACGAAGCCACATTGGCACTGTTGTCGCCGGTGGTGAAGGGCCGACGGCCCCAGAGGTGACAGACGGAGTTGATGCTCCATGTGACGTGGTGCAGCAGAGCCATGCGGATCAGTCCGGCCCACAAGAACACGCCGAGAACTCCTCCGAGCGTTCCCGTCACGAACCAGCCGATCGCCATCGGGATGACGAGCGAGAGCACGGCCAGAGCAGGAAACAAGCGGTCGATCATCACCAGGTCGGGATCTCGCAGGAGATCAGGGGCGAAACGCTTTTGGCTCGTGGGGTCCGAGGCGAACAACCAAGCCACATGAGCCCAGAGGAACCCTCGGGTGGCGGTGGGGTTGTCGGTTCCGTAGCTGACCGGAGAGTGCGGATCACCGGGACGATCGCTGAACATGTGGTGACGACGGTGCGTGGTCACCCAGCTGATGACCGATCCTTCGAGCGCCATCGTCCCCGCCACCGCCAACACGATCTTGAGGAGGCGGTTCGGGCAGAAGCTGCGATGGGCGAAGAGCCGGTGGAACCCCACGCTGATCCCGAAGCCCGTGAAGACATAGAACGCGGCGGCCAGGCCGAGCCCCCAGAGCGTCTTGGTCCCACCCCAACCGAGCGGAATGAAGATGGCCAATGCCACCAAGGGTCCCGCCACGAGCAACGAGGTCACGACCCGGGCCGAGGTGAGTGGGCCAGCAGGGGGGCCGTCGAGCTTCGGCTCCGGTGAATCGACGGCGGCCCCGGGTGCGGCCAACCTCTCGAGAAGGGTCTCGGACACGGCGTCCATTTCCTGCCTGCACGGCGAAGACATACCCCGCCGTTTGGGGCGTTCAGGTCACCGTGGTCTCGGGCGACAGGTTTGAACCGCAATTCTACTCACGGTCGCCGTCAATCGGTTGGCGGCAGTCTTCACCCTGAGTCGTCGCAGGCCGAGGCAGCAATCGGGTTCGGGAACCTTGGAAAGTCCGTCCGGATACCAGATCTGCGAAGTCAGTCAGGTAAGGACATAGGGGATGGCGCGGTGGGGCCTGCCGAAGCGCATGTGCAAGGCGATGACCCCGCTCGTCACCGCCGCCCATCCGCACCACACCGACGCGAAACCGTCCACCGTCAACTTGGCGATCACGACTACGGCGAGGAGGTTGGCGGCGCCGAAGATCACGACATGACGGTATCCGGAGAACAGCAGTGTCCCGCAGCATGCGACCACATACAGCGTGATCACGATCATGCCGTGACCGGGCTTGATGGTGTAGGCCAAATGGTACGGGTGCATCGTGACACTGACTGGCCCGCGTACCATCGCCGCCAACAACCAAGCAGCCACGCCAACCCCGATCACGATGAACGGAACCATCAGGAGTCTTCGGTTCCTGCTCGTTTCGAGCGCGCAGACCGCCACGGGGACGAAGATGGGAAGCAGCACGAAGGCGATCAGCAGATAGATCCACAACGCGACGTGTCCGATGGCGGAGGGCACATGCCCTTCTTGGCCCCACCAGACGAATGCCTCATCGAGCTGATGGGCGCCAAGGATGAGCGGGAGGGCGGCCAGCGCCATGTGGTCCCGACGTCGGTGCACGTGACGGACGACATCGACACCGATCCCACTGATGACGAGGCCGCCCACGAGGTCAGCCTGAGGGGAGAAGCACACGTCCAGATCTACGTCGTAGCGCCGACACAGCCGTCGACGCCTCGGGCCCTGCGACAGCTCGTCACGGCGCCTTTCGGGCCTCGTCGGCGCCGCGGCCGAGTGAGGGAGCAGACCGAAGCGTGGCCGAGCTGAGGGATCGGTCGATGACGGCTCGAGCAACCTCGCTGAGCGGGATGTGATTGTATCGGGAATAGCCCCGCAGCAGTGCGAACGCTTCCTCCATACTCACTTTCTGTTGTTCGGCTACGACACCTTTCGCTTGTTCGATCACGATGCGGGAATTGAGCGCTCCTTGGAGCTGCCCCGCCACGTCGACGTGTTGCCGGACACTGCGTTCTTGAAGGATCCCGATGGTCGCCGCGTCAGCCAGGGCCTGGCTGATGTTCACCTGGGGGGACGTCATGTCCTTCAGCTCGGTGTCGAAGATGTTCATGGCGCCGATGACGTCGTTGCGGAGGCGCAGCGGCAGGGCGTGGACCATCTGGAACCCGGCCGCCTGGGCCATGGGACCGAACCGTGGCCACCGCTTGTTCGTCGAGTCGAGAGCCTTGTTGATGACCTGTTGGCCGCCCCGTTGACAGTCGAAACAGGGCCCCTCCTCGTTCTGCACCTCGAACAACTCGGCCACCCGCATCCGTTCGGTGGATGACGCCATCACCTGCAACCCGCCGTGACGGTCGAGGAGCACGAGGCCTACTTCGACCGTTTCGAGAAGCTCCACGCATCGCTCCGAGAGCGTGGAGAGAAAGTCGACGACGTCGTAGTCGGCGACAAGGGTGTCGGCCAGTTCGACGAATGTCCGCGCCAACCATTCATCCCGCCGTTCCATCGTCAATCCATCCCCTCCGTCAACGTTGCCCCCGTCGGGTCGTCGATCCCGTCCGTTTGCCGATGCATCAGTAGGCGCTCATTTTGCCACCGCGTTTGAGACTTGGAGACGCATGGGGGGCACACAGCGAGTGGTCACCGGTCGTCGAACCGCAGATGGCCGGTCACCACGTCCCCCGCCACCTCTCGAATAGGCCGTTCGGCGGCGAAGGCGTAGGCCCGAAGTCGCACGAGCGCCTCCTCGACGTCGGCCTCGATCTGCACGGCGATCATCCCCGTGGCCTGATGGACCACCGCACGGTGATCCGAGACGTCGAGCGCCCAGGCCACCGTTTCTGCGCCCGCCTCGGACTGCATGACGAGGACGAGCTGCGTGATCAGGTCGGCGACGCCGAGAGCATCGGCGAGCTCGCCCTCGGAAAGGGCTCCCGCCTCGTCGCGATACAGGACCAGGACTCCGATCCTGGTCCTGATGCTCTGCAGGGGCAGCGCGAACACGGCGCGGACTCCCATGGCCGCTACGGCCGTGCTGAACTGCGGCCACCGGCCATCGAGGTTTCCGACGTCGTCTACGAGGACCGGCCTGCCTTCGGCGTAGGAGTCCAGAGCCGGCCCCTCCCCGAGGGTGAACTCGAGGTCCTGAATGGCCCGCGCCGTGCCGTCAAAGGCACTGGCGACACTCTGGGCGTGAGCTGGAGCCATGAGCGAGACCGCAGCACCGCTCACGGGCAGGAGCGCGACACATCCCCGACACAACGTCGCCAACGAAGGCGGTTCGTGTTCACCGGCGCCTGACAGCATCGCCCAGAAGCGTTTCGGATCGTCAGGGCTCACCGAGAGCGCCCGTCGCAAACAGGCACATGTTCGGTTGATGGCTCAGAGTCCGTCGACGCCCTCACCACCCACAGGTGTGTCGTCGACGCTCGCCACGATTGGCCACGGCGGCAGGGGGGGCACAGCCACCGTGCCGATGTGTCATCGGAGCAGGTGGACGGGTGTCGAGCGAAGGGGCGCCGACAACGCCTGCAAGTCCTCGCGGGGCGAGGGCGTTCGTCGTGTCCGGGATCTGTGTCCGGGACCGGCGCCACCAGGTGGAGCCGAGCGGACGGGACGGCAGGCAAATGACGGTCCTTTGTCGATGCTCAGAAGAGGCGTCGAGCCTGCGCGAAGGCGACAACCCAGGTTTGCGGTCGTCTGGCCCCAACAAGGCGTCACTCCCAAGGGCGAGCCTTGGAGACGCTACACCTCAAGCCTCCGAGGCCTGGCCCTCGGGCTCGGTGTGCCGGACTTCTCCTCTGAGGAGCAGAATGGGCCCCATGGCCGCCGCCTCATCCTCAGCCGACAGCTTTTCCACCCGCGCCACCATCGCCGTCGGCGACCGCAGCTTCCAGGTCCACCGACTCGACGCTCTGGCCGGCCGATTCGACGTGGCCCGCCTCCCCTATGCCATGAAAGTCCTCCTCGAAAACCTCCTCCGTCACGAAGACGGGCGCCAGGTCCACGCCGCTGACATCGAAGCCGTGGCCGGTTGGGCGGGCCGCCAGCAAGCCGGGGTCGCGTCAACCACGGAAATCGCCTTCTCTCCCGAGCGAGTCCTCATGCAGGACTTCACGGGTGTCCCGGGGGTGGTGGACCTGGCGGCCATGCGTGATGCGCTGTCCACGTTGGGCGGCGACCCCACCGCCATCAATCCTCTCGTGCCCGTCGAGCTCGTCATCGATCATTCCGTCATCGCCGAGTCCTCGGGGCTGGCGTCGTCCTTCGCCACCAACGTCGACATCGAGTACGGGCGGAACATCGAGCGGTACCAGCTCCTGCGATGGGCCCAGCAAGCGTTCGACGGTTTCCGCGTGGTGCCCCCCGGGACCGGCATCTGCCACCAGGTCAACTTGGAGTACCTGGCCCGTGTGGTGTTCGCCACCGATGACGGCCAGGCCTTTCCCGACACCCTGGTAGGGACCGACTCCCACACCACCATGGTGAACGGCCTGGGCGTGCTCGGATGGGGCGTCGGCGGCATCGAGGCCGAAGCCGCCATGCTCGGCCAGCCCCTCACGATGCTGGTGCCACCGGTCGTCGGTCTCCGGCTCACCGGGGAGCTGCCCGAAGGGACGACCGCCACCGACCTGGTCCTCACGATCGCGCAGTTGCTCCGCCAGCACGGGGTGGTGGGAAAGTTCGTCGAGGTGCACGGCCCGGGCCTCGTCCAACTCCCTCTCGAGAACCGGGCCACCATCGGCAACATGGCACCCGAGTACGGCGCCACCTGCGTGATCTTCCCGATCGACGACGTGACCTTGCGCTACCTCCGCTTCACCGGACGCGACGAGTCACACGTGGCCCTGGTGGAGGCCTACGCCAAGGAACAAGGCCTGTTCCACCGGGCCCAAGACCCCGAACCCGTGTTCTCCGAGTTGGTGACGCTCGACCTCTCCACCGTGGTGCCGAGCTTGGCCGGACCGTCTCGGCCCCAGGACCGCGTGGCACTGACCGACACGAAGTCCGGGTTCCGTGACACCTTGAGCGCAGGCGGACAGGGCGAGGGCGCAGCACTCCGAGTAGCGACGGCCAAGGTCGATGGCGACGGGCCGGTCGAGATCGCGGATGGCCACGTGGTGATCGCTGCGATCACGAGTTGCACGAACACATCCAACCCACAGGTGATGCTGGCGGCCGGACTTCTCGCCCAGAAGGCCGTCGCACGGGGGCTGCGCTCCAAACCGTGGGTGAAGACCTCACTGGCCCCCGGGTCCCGTGTCGTCATGGACTACTACGACCGGGCCGGACTGCGTGAGCCCCTTGACACACTGGGGTTTCAGCTCGTCGGATTCGGGTGTACCACCTGCATCGGCAACTCCGGCCCGCTGTTGGCCGGCGTCTCCGAGGCGGTGCACGACGGCGACCTGTCGGTGGCGGCGGTGCTGTCGGGGAACCGGAACTTCGAGGGCCGCATCCACCCCGATGTCCGACTGAACTACCTGGCATCTCCCCCCTTGGTGGTCGCCTACGCCTTGGCGGGCACGATGGACATCGATCTCACCACCGAGCCCCTCGGCACCGACAACGCCGGCCAACCCGTCTACCTGCGGGACCTGTGGCCGTCTCCGACCGAGGTGTCGGCCGCGATCGAACAGGCTGTGACATCTGAGATGTTCCGGACTCGCTACGGGTCTGTCTTCAAGGGCGACGACCTATGGAAGGACATCGACACCAGTCGCGGTGACACGTTCAGTTGGGACGCTCATTCCACCTACGTCTTGAAGCCTCCCTTCTTCGACCGTTTCAATGCCGAACCGCCCCCGGTCGCAGACATCGTCGGCGCGCGCGTCCTGGCGATACTCGGCGACAGCGTCACGACCGACCACATCTCCCCCGCCGGCTCGATCCGGGCCACCTCACCGGCCGGTGTCTATCTCACCGAGCAGGGAGTCGAGCCCTCGGAGTTCAATTCCTACGGAGCGCGTCGCGGCAATCACGAGGTCATGATGCGCGGGACGTTCGCCAACGTCCGTCTTCGCAACCTCCTCGCTCCGGGCACCGAAGGCGGCGTCACCCGGCTATTGCCCAGCGGTGAGCAGATGAGCATCTACGACGCCGCCATGCGATACCGAACCGATGGCACCCCTCTGGTCGTGCTGGCGGGCAGAGAGTACGGATCCGGCTCGTCACGCGACTGGGCCGCCAAGGGGCCGGCTCTTTTGGGGGTGCGGGTCGTCATCGCTGAGAGCTTCGAGCGGATCCACCGCTCGAACCTGTTGGGAATGGGCATTCTTCCCCTGCAATTCACCGACGGGGCGTCGATGGCCAGCCTCGGCCTGACCGGGGAGGAGACCTTCGACATCGCGGGGCTCGACGCGTTGCGTGCCGGAGATGTGCCCAAGGAGATCGCGGTGCGCGCCGGAGGACTCGAGTTCAACGCCCGTCTTCGGATCGACACGCCGATGGAAGCTGAGTACTTCCGTCACGGGGGCATTCTTTCCTACGTCTTGCGCCAGCTCGCTCACTGAGCGACTCGCTCATCGCCCACCGCGCTCCACCGCCCTCGAACCCGCGCACTCGGACGCCGGATCGTCGCACCAGTGGCCTCGACGAACAGATCAGGTCGCGCCGGGCACTCCCTGGGCCCGCTCGGCGGCGCCGTCCTGGTCCTGATGGGGGCACTCGGGGCACTGACACTCGAGGTGTTGGCATTCGGAGTACCACCCGCCGGCGCTCAAGCGCTTCCCCGAGCATCTGCGGGCGTGACCACCCCCGTCTACGACGCAGATGCGCCCGACCCCGACGTGATCCGGGTGGGAACGACCTACTACGCATATACGACCGGCAGCATCCTCGGGAACATCCCCGTGCTCACGTCGACCGACCTCCAGACCTGGAATCCGGTCGGCGACGGCTTGCCGACTTTGCCCTCGTGGTCGGAGCCGGGGCGGACGTGGTCTCCGGGGGTCGTTTTTCTCAACGGCCAATACGTCATGTTCTATGCAACCGAGGTTTCCGGCACCGGTCAGGAGTGCATCTTGACGGCCACTTCCGCCGGCCCGACCGGTCCCTTCATCGACAGCTCCCTGGCACCCTTGATCTGTCAGACCAGCCTGGGCGGGTCCATCGACCCCCAGCCCTTCGTCGACTCGAGCGGCACCCCGTATCTGTATTGGAAGTCGAATGCAGGCCAGTCCCACCTGCCGGCGTCGATCTGGGCCGCACTGCTGTCATCTGACGGCTTGTCTCTGGCCTCGTCGCCGCACGCGGTGCTCGCACAAGACCAATCCTGGGAGTCCACCGTGGAGGGGCCCGACATGGTCGACGTGGCGGGCGCCTACGTCCTGTTCTACTCCGGGGGGCATGGAACAGCCCCGGCTACGGCGTGGGGTACGCGGAGTGTGCCGGCCCGTTCGGGCCATGCACCAAACCCACGGGTGCCCCGATCCTCCACTCCGACGCGGCGCGACTCGGCCCGGGCGGCGAGTCGCTCTTCCAGGACCCCGCGGGGAACTGGTGGATGGCATACCACGCCTGGGACGGCCCGGTCAGTGACTACTCCTATAGCGGTGGCGAGTTCCGCAGCCTCTGGATCGCGCCCGTGACGTTCGCGCGAGGCACCCCGACGGTGGAGGCCGGCCAGTCCCCCGAGGGCTATCACCTGTTCGCCATGGACGGCGGTGTGTTCACGTTCGGAGCGGCCCGCTTCGCGGGGTCGATGGGTGCGACGGCACTGCGTGCGCCAGTGGTCCAAGGCGCGTCTGACCCGGCCACAGGCGGGTACTGGGAGGTGGGCGCTGACGGTGGCATCTTCGCCTTCGACGCGCCCTTCGAGGGTTCGATGGGTGGCCGTACGCTGGACGCCCCTGTCGTCGGGATGGCGCCGACGTCCGACGGGGATGGCTACTGGATGGTGGCGTCTGACGGCGGGGTCTTTGCCTTCGGTGACGCCCGGTATTTCGGCTCCATGGGTGGCCGGCACCTCGACGCGCCCATCGTGGCGATGACTCCCACGTCCGACGGAGGCGGGTACAGGCTGGTGGCGTCTGACGGCGGGGTCTTCGCCTTCGGTGACGCGCCGTTCTACGGCTCCATGGGTGCCCGACACCTCGACGCGCCCGTCGTCGGGATCGCGTCGATGCCCCAAGGTGGGGGGTACTGGCTCGTAGGGTCCGACGGCGGGATCTTCGCCTTCGGCGCCGCGCCGTTCTACGGCTCCATGGGTGGACAGCGGATCAGCCGGCCCGTCGTCGGGATCGTGGCCGGTCCGGGAAGCGGGGGGTACTGGCTGGTGGCGTCAGACGGCGGGATCTTCTCCTACGGAGACTCCGCCTATCTCGGTTCGATGGGCTCGGTCCGCCTGGTCGCACCGGTGGTCGGAGGCTCGGACCCGTAACCTCGACCGCAGACCGGCACGGTGTTTCTCCAACCGTGTTTCTCCAACCGTGTTGTTCCAACAGCGCGTGTCAGCGATCGGCCAGGATCACCACCGGATCTTCGGTGACGACGAATGCCAGGCGATCGACGTCGAGGAATTTGGGCAGGTCCGCCCACACCTCGGCGAAGTCCTTCTCCGCGATGTGGGCCTGGTACTCCTCCATCGACTCGAACCACTGCTCGGTCACCCCGTCGTACTGCCCGTCATCGTCGGGCCCGTAGTCGCTCAAGGCGCGGTGATGCTGCTCATAGCGCTGGACGTGGCTCCCGCTGCGTGTGGACACCACCAGCGGTCCGTGGCGGTCGCGCCAGTACGCGTGGAACTCCTCGGGAGACATGCCTTTCTTGCGGCGAACGAGGCAGGTGAGCTTGACCATGGCGAGGTCCTCCGTCGGGGTTGCGTCGTCGGGATCTCCCCGGGGCGACCCAGCCCCGGCGAAGAGCAGGTTGCCACGCGCAGCTCGGCCCCGGCGAACCGGAACGGCGTCGTCAGTCGGCGATCTCGGCGAAGTCGACGGCCAGCGCGACCTCGTCCGCACCCCGGACCACGAGGACCGCGACCGGCGCATCGGGGGCCGAGCTCTCGAGCGCAGCCGCCAGCTCGTCGACCGTGGTCACGTTCGTGGCGCCGACTCGTACCACGAGGTCACCCTGACGGATTCCAGCCCGATCGGCGGCTCCGCCCTCCTCGACGGCGTGGACGAGGAGCCCGTCACGTTCGGGCAGACCCACCGATTGCCGGAGGCGTCGCGCCACGCGGGGGGGTGCAATGGCGATCCCCAGTCGTGGACGGCGGGGCACGTCACCGCGAGACAGCGCATCGACGCGGTTCTTGAGGTCTTGATCGGCGGGGAGGGCCAGATAGAAGCCGTCGCCGACGCGATGGGTATCGATCCCGACCAGGTTCCCGAGGACGTCGACCACGGGCCCACCCGAGGATCCACGAGCCAAGGGCGCGGTGTGTTCGATGGCGCCGCCTACGCGCCGGCCGCCGGGACCCCGAAAGGCCACGTCGAGCGAGGAGACGAACCCGACGCTGACTCGGACCGCCCGCCCGCCCGGATTGGCCAGGGCCAGCACCGCATCACCCATGCGGACCGTGGATCGGGCGAACGCCAGTGCCGGGGCGTCGGCGGTCTCCACCGCCACCACGGCCAGGTCGCCCTCCACGTCGACGCCCGCGGGACGACCGTCGGCTCGCCGGCCGTCGGCAAAGGTGACGACGACCTCGTCGCGACGGATGTTGTGGGCGTTGGTCACCACGAGCCCCGGACCCACCACCACACCACTCCCGCCTGCGCCCACGCCGACCACCGAGGGGGCCACCCGGGCCGCCACGTCCGCAGTCGCCTTCGAAAGCTCCTCTGCCACTGTTGCCATCGCTTGGCCTCCAGATCTGCTTCTGACCTGCACATTCCCGTGCCCGGTCTCGTTCCGCTAGTCACTTGCAACTTGCAAGTTACCATGGTGGGCGATGCAGCGAACACGGCCCGGCCCACCGCCACCTGCGAGGATCACCGACGTGACCTCCGGACTCGACGCCGCCATGGCTGCTGTCGGGGACCGATGGACCCTCCTCGTGGTGGATGCCCTGCTGGACGGACCTCGACGGTTCTCCGATCTCCAAGAGGCCATTCCCAAGGTGGCCCCGAACGTGCTGACGGCCCGCCTCCGGCGACTCGAGGAACAGGGATTGGTGGCGGGTGCGCGGTATTCGGACCGGCCGCCGCGCGTCGAGTACCGGGTCACCGAAGCCGGGCGCGACCTTGCGGGGGCACTCCGGCTGCTCAGCCGATGGGGTGCGCGCGACGCCGGCGGCGACGTGGAAGGCCCTCACCATCGCTCATGCGGCACGTCGCTCGAAGCGCGTTGGTATTGCCCGACCTGCGCGCGTGTCACCGAGCAGGCCGACGACGATCTCCGCTGGGTCTGACTCCCACCGACGGACTCAGGCCCGCCGCGCCATCTCGACGAAACGTGACAAGACGCGCCGTCCCACTGCTTCGACGGCGCGGCGAGCTTCGATGTCGAGCGTGACTCCCGCGGGGAGCTCGGATGCCCAAGCCTGCGCCATGGCGTCGTCGAGCTCGATGTGGAATTGCAACCCGTAGGCGATAGACCCGTAGCGAAAGGCCTGGTTCGAATATCGGGACCCCGACGCCAGGTGGAGGGCACCGGCGGGGATGTCGAAGGTGTCGCCGTGCCAGTGGATGACCTGGACCCGCTCCCCCTCGGGGCCGAGGACCGGATCGGCTCGACCCTCGGCGGTGAGCTCGACCTCACCCACCCCGATCTCGGGTGCGGGCCCGGTGGTTATCGACGCGCCGAGGGCGGCGGCGAGTTGTTGGGCGCCCAAACAGACACCGAGAACCGGCACGTCGGACCCGACCGCCTCGGCCATCCACCGGCGCTCGGTTTCGAGCCAGGGGAACTCGTCGTCGTCGTGGACCCCCATGGCGCCGCCCATGACGACGAGGCCACCGAGATCGCCCGGCGCGGGGAGCTCATCGCCACGATCGAGCCGCACGACACGGGTATCCACGCCCGCACCGGCCAGCACATCGGTGAGGACGCCCGGGCCTTCGTGCGGTGCGTGTTGGGCCACGACCCAGGGACGACCCGGACGCGACGGCGACGACCCGTGACGGTCCGACGGCACGGCGACGTCAGGGGTTGACGACGACCTTGAACAGCTCGGCCAGTCGACCGTCGCCGAGACCCGCGGCGCGGCCACTGCCTTCGACCCACGGCCGGATGCGGTCTTCGAGCCATTCACCGTCGCCCACCTGGCTCCGGTGACGACGCAGGGCCGCGATCTTGCGGTCGAACGTGTCGGTGATCTCGACAGCTCGATCGGGATTCGGAGCCGCCATCAACCACATCTCGGGGACGGTGTGGGGTTCGAGGCCTTCTTCGAGGAGCTCAGGATGTGCGAAGGGGTTCCGAGCATCGGGATAGACCGCGCACACCGACGCCTCGCCCGCGGCCAGATGGTCGGGATGACTGGCCCCGATACGGTCCCAGAGTCGCTCGGGTGATTGGCAGACGAGTCGCTGCGGGCGGTCGATCCGAATCTGCCTGCTGATGTCCCGACGCAACTCGATGCTCGGCGTGAGGCGCCCGTCGGGGTAGCCGAGGAACGTGACGTCGTGCACCCCCACCTCGGCCGCGGCGGCCCGCTGTTCCTCGCGTCGCAGCACCGCCATGTCCGCGCGGGAGATGGAGCGATCCGATCCACCGGCGTCCCCGTCGGTCACGATGCAATAGGCGACGTCGATCCCCGCCTTCACCCACACCGCCACCGATCCCGCCACACCGAAATCGACGTCGTCGGGATGCGCGCAGACCACCAGGATCTTCTCGACGCCCTCGAGGTCGTCGAGAATCATCGGAGTCGGGTCGGGTCCGTTGTTCGCCATCTTGCGATCCTAACCGGGGCCCTCCGACGTTCGATCAGGCCCTGACGCCGATGCCCGCACCGACCAGGGTGTCGAGTGCACCCTCGATGCGGCGTTCGGCCGCGGAGGCGAACAATTGCCACCGAACCGGACCGTCGTCGAGGGACTCGAGAGCGTCGGCTTCGTCCCACAGCTCGGCTTCGACCGCACTCAGGACGCCCCGCACGGACTCGAGCGAGGCCAGGTCGACCTCAGCCGCGCGCGACAGCGCCGCGAAGCGCCGTGCCCAAAGCTCACCGGCCAACGCGTCGGGAACCGACCCCCGTGGCGTCGACGGTGACGGCGCCAGCACGGGCACGAACACCGACGCGCAGGGATTGCCCAGAGCAATCCACGCCCGCCGGGGGACGCCGTCGACGGCGTCGAGCGCGAGCTCAGCCACGATGGACGACGTCGTCGCCTCGAAGTCGTGGATGTGCATGCACACCGTCACCCCGGTGCCATCGGCGTCGACGGAGGTGGGTGCCGGGACGACCGGCCCAGAGCTCCCGGGCGTGCCCCACGGGCCCGTGCCATGGTCACGGAGATGCGCCACAACGGCGCGTGCCGCCTCGGACCGGCTCCCGTCGACGAGTGTGTCCACGGCGCGCTGGACGAAGGCCCGGCTGGCGGCCAGGCGTCCGTCCGCGAACCCGGTGGACGTCGTCGGGTCGCGCCAACTGTCGAGATCTGTCCCGGGGGCCACGCCCGGCGAGGCGCGGGTCCAGTCGCGCCGCAGCGTCAGCCGGTTGGAGATGGCATCGCCCTGCTCGACCGGGCGCGCCGCCCAGGCGCGGCCCGAGGTCTCGAGGACCCAGGCCGAGGTGCGGTCCGCGATGAGAAACGAGGACCAGTAGGCGACGGCGTTCACGGCGTCGCCGACCCCGCCCTGGCCGTAGCGCTCGAGGAGTCCGGTCATCACATCGAGGGCGTCCGCCGCGGTGTGGGCGCGTTCGAGACCCAGGCGGACAAGATCCATGCCGAGCAGGGCCGGAGGGGCGAGAGCGGCGTCGTCGATGGTGTTGACCATCTCGTTGCCGATCGCCACGCCGTGCTCGTTGATCCCGTGCTCGGCGCCCCATAGCCAGGCGGGACGCGACAGCATCGTGGCGGCGGCGCCGGTGTCGGGCAGCTCCAGGTATTGCGTGCGCAGCAAGCCCCCCGCCGGTCGGCGGTCGTGGACCTCGACCAGCTGCGCCTCGTTCAGCGGACGGTCGGAGTTCTTGGCAAACAGCGTGCCTCGGTCCCCGAGGACACACAGGGTGTCACACACGGGTGGTCGTGGCGTCTGGGGTTACCCGGTCCCCGATGACCAGTTGCTCAGGCCGCGCCCTTGTCGGGCTGCCAGGCGGCGAGGTCGTCGAGCCGGGGGTCGTTGGAGAAGATCTCGATGATCGGAGCCCGCAGGCTCAGGCGCTTTTGGATCCGCTCGACGTCGAGGATCTCGTTCCACAGCACCAAGGTGGCGACCACGCCCGAGCCCCCGGCCCGGGCCGTCCGACCCGAGCGGTGGAGGTAGGCCTTGTGGTCCTCGGGCGGGTCGTAGTGGACGACGACGTCGACGTCGTCGATGTCGAGTCCCCGCGCCGCCACGTCGGTGGCCACGAGGACATGGAGACGCCCGGCGGTGAAGTCTTCGAGCGCCTTCTCACGGCTCGACTGACGGAGGTCTCCGTGGATGGCCGCCGCCCGTACCCCTTCGCGACCCAACTGCTCGACGAGACGGTCCGCGCCGCGCTTGGTGCGGACGAAGACCAGTGCCTTGGTCGCACCCCGGCAGATCGATGCCACCACTTTCACCTTGTCCATCTGATGGACCTGGAGGAACCGGTGCTCCATCGACTCGACCGTGGCGGTGACCGAGGCCACCTCGTGGCGGACCGGGTCATGGAGGTGACGCTTCACCACCCGGTCGACGTCACCGTCGAGCGTGGCGGAGAAGAGCATGGTCTGGTGACGACCTTCGATTTTGCGCAACACCCACTCGACCTGGGGTAGAAAGCCCATGTCGGCCATCCGGTCGGCTTCGTCGAGGACGACGACTTCGACCTTGGCGAGTGACACGGCGCGGCGCTCGGTGAGGTCGATGAGTCGGCCCGGTGTGGCGATCACGACGTCGACGCCCCTGTGGAGCTTCTTGATCTGACGTTCGATGTCGGCGCCGCCGTAGACGACGACGACACGCCGCCCCGTCGACTTGCCGAGCGGCTCGAGGACGTCGGCAACCTGGACAGCGAGCTCGCGCGTGGGTACCAGGACCAGCGCCCGCGGGCTGTCGGGGCCGCCGGTGCCGGCCCGCATGAGAAGGGGCAGGCCGAAGGCGAGGGTCTTGCCCGATCCGGTCTTGGCCTTGCCGCAGACGTCACGACCGGCGATGCCGTCGGGGATGGTGAGGGCCTGGACCGGGAACGGCGCGGTGATGCCCTGCGACTGCAGGACCGCCACCAACTCGGGGCCCACGCCCAACTGTTCGAAGGTCGTGGCGGCTATGGGTTGTGGCGAGTCGAGCTCGGGATCGGAGCTCTCCAGCTCCGCCGGGCCCCTGGAGGTCATTGTCATCGGTTGTGTCGCTCGCTTGTCTTCGCTGACGGCCGCCCATCGGCCGCGGGGCGGGCCCGCCTCGATGACTCCGCCCCGGCCGCTTCTGTGGCGGCCATCGAAGAACCGGTGAGGAAGACCCCGGTGCGCGCGGCACGTCGCCGCGGCATACGCAATCAGTCTAGCGGTCAGAGCTCCGAACAGGACGTTTCGGACCAGGAGCCTGGTCAGGCTCTTGCCGAGACTGTGTCCGTCAGGCGTCGGCGGGGGCCCGGTAGATCTCTGCCCCCGTCGAACGGAACTCCACTGCTTTGGCCTGCATGCCGAGCTCGAGGGCCTCTTCGGGCGACACCCCTTGCGCGTCGGCGAGCGCCCGGACGTCGTGGCTGATGCGCATGGAACAGAACTTGGGCCCGCACATCGAGCAGAAGTGCGCCGTCTTGGCCGGCGCGGCGGGAAGGGTGGCGTCGTGGTAGCGGCGCGCCGTTCCGGGATCGAGGGCGAGATTGAACTGGTCCTCCCAGCGGAATTCGAAGCGAGCCGCCGACAGGGCGTCGTCCCACACCCGAGCACCGGGATGGCCCTTGGCAACGTCCGCGGCGTGTGCCGCGATCTTGTACGCGATCATGCCCGCCTTCACGTCCTCGCGGTCGGGAAGCCCGAGGTGCTCCTTCGGGGTGACGTAGCAGAGCATGGCGGTGCCGTGCATGCCGATCACCGCCGCGCCGATGGCCGAGGTGATGTGGTCGTAGCCCGGGGCCACGTCGGTGGTGAGGGGTCCGAGTGTGTAGAAGGGCGCTTCGTGACACACCTCCTGCTGGAGGGTCACGTTCTCGGCGATGCGGTGCAAGGGGACGTGGCCGGGCCCCTCGATCATGACCTGGACGTCGTGACGCCAGGCCACCTGGGTGAGCTCTCCCAAGGTGCGGAGCTCGGCGAACTGCGCCTGGTCGTTGGCGTCTGCGATCGAGCCCGGCCGCAAGCCGTCGCCCAGAGAGAAGGCCACGTCGTAGCGAGCGAGGATCTCGCAGAGCTCTTCGAAACGCGTATAGAGGAAGTTCTCCTCGTGATGCGCCAAACACCATGCCGCCATGATCGAGCCACCCCGGCTCACGATGCCGGTGACGCGTCGAGCCGTGAGCGGGACGTAGCGCAACAGGACCCCGGCATGGACGGTGAAGTAGTCGACGCCTTGCTCGGCCTGCTCGATGATGGTGTCTCGGTAGATGTCCCAGGTCAGCTCCTCGGGACGGCCGTCGACCTTCTCGAGTGCCTGGTAGATGGGCACGGTGCCGATGGGGACCGGCGAGTTGCGGACGATCCATTCGCGGGTGGTGTGGATGTCGGGACCCGTGGAGAGGTCCATGACGGTGTCGGCTCCCCAGCGGGTAGCCCAGGTCAGCTTCTCCACCTCTTCGGCCACCGACGAGGACACCGCCGAGTTCCCGATGTTGGCGTTCACCTTCACGAGGAAGGCCCGTCCGATGGCCATGGGCTCGGACTCGGGATGGTTGATGTTGGCGGGGATGATGGCGCGGCCGGCCGCCACCTCGTCGCGCACCGTGATGGGGTCCATCTGCTCGCGCAGAGCCACGAACTCCATCTCCGGGGTGATCTCGCCGCGCCGGGCATAGTGCAGCTGCGTCACCGGATCGGGCCCGCGGCCGACAAGGGGGCGACGACGCGGGCCGGGGAACGCCTCGGGTGCCTCGGCTCGGCGCACCGCGGCGCGTCCGTCGTCACGGGGGTTCGGGGCGCGCCCTTCGTGCTCCATGACGTCCCCGCGACCGGAGATCCACTCCAGGCGCACCGGCGCCAGGCCGCCGCGGGGATCGGATCCGGGACCTGAGGTGTCGTAGAGCAGGACGGGCGCGTTGGGCGTCTCGGGACCAGGGGTGGGTGACAGCGAGACCTCGACGAACGGGACGCGTACCCCCGGGGTGGCGCCGTCGACGTAGACCTTGCGACGGTTGAACGTCGCCGGGTCGGCCTCTGCGTCGGTGGACTGGGTGGACTCGGTGAGGTCGGTGCTTGTCATGACGTATCCCTCCGCCGGCATTACCCGGATCAGGTCGACGGTCGGCGCCGGCGAGGCGCCCTCTCAGCCCGGTACCTCCGAGCTCCCGCGGCCCAAGTCTCGCGCAGCCACCGCCCACCCCGCGCCCGGGCGCGCCCGGCCAGGCCGGGGGTGTGGGGCTGTGTCATGGTGGGGAGCGACCCGACCGGGAGGACACTGCGGTGCCAGACAAGACACAAGACAAGACACGGCTCGGGCCCGGCGACAAGGCCCCCGCATTCACACTGCCTGACCAGGACGGCAAGAAGGCCTCGCTGCGGGACTTCGCCGGGAAGCCCGTCATCGTCTACTTCTACCCCGCCGACGACACCCCGGGATGCACGAAAGAGGCATGTCAGTTCAACGACAACCTGGGGGCCTTCTCCCGGACCGGCGCGGCCGTGCTCGGCATCTCACCCGACGGCGCCGAGAAGCACCTGGCGTTCCGAAAGAAGTACGGGCTGCGTTTCCCACTGTTGAGCGACACGGATCACGCCGTGATGGAGCGCTACGGCGCTTGGGGAGAGAAGACGCTGTACGGGAAGAAGTCGGTCGGAGTGATCCGGTCGACGTTCCTGGTGGGCGCGGACGGGCGGGTCCAGCGGGCGTGGTACCACGTGAAAGCCGACGGCCACGCCGAGAAGGTCCTCAGCGAGATTGGCGACTGAGAGCCCGACCGGACAGGGTCAATGTTGGTGGCGCGGACACCACCAACTCGTCCGGCCCCCGACGGTGGATCGGACGAGCTCGGTCCCATCCCGCGGGCAGTGACCGCCGAATCTCCGCTCGGGCATGAGGTCTCCGAGATGCGACCCTCCGCGCCTGATCAACTCGTCGAGGGTCAGGTGAAGATGACGGTGGAGTCGGCGGAGTTCGGCCGGCGTCAGTGAGCCGGAGCGTCGGTGAGGGGCGAGCGAGGCGCGCCACAGCACCTCGTCGGCGATGAGATTGCCCACGCCCGCCAGGCGGTGCTGGTCCAGGAGCCGGGCCTTGAGTGCCACCACGCTGTGCTCGAGGGCACGGCGGAGCTCCCCGGCGGTTACCCCGAGAGCATCAGGCCCGAGGGCTGACTCGGTGGGGTCGAGCTCGACCCCACCGAGCAGGCGGGGGTCGCGCACCACCATCCGACCACCGTCTTTGAAGACGACGGTGAACCGGTCCCACTTCGCCTCTTCGCGCTCGCTCGAATAGATGAGTCGCTCCACACCGGCGCGCCCGTCGACGAGGAGTCGACCCGTCATACCGAAGCGAAGCCCGAGGTGTGGGGCCCCGTCCGGACCGTCGGTGTCGAGCACCAATAGCTTGCCGTGTCGTCGGGCGGCGGTGAACGACACCCCCGCCAGTGCGGCGACGAGGTGACGGGGCGACGAGGAGCCGCGGGCGAAGCGCCGGTCACCGAAGACGGCGCGTTCGACGGGTCGACCGAGAGCCCCTTCGGCCAACTGGCGATACGCCTCCACCTCAGGCAACTCGGGCACGACCGCCGACGCTACTGTGGGCGCCGTGCCTCCCGAGAAGCCGCATTGGGCCGACCTGTACAAAGAAGTCGTCACATCCGGACTGTGCACAGGATGTGCGGGTTGCATCATCGCCTGTCCCCATGACGTGTTGAAGTACGACGACCAAGGCGGGGTCTACCGGCCCTGGAAGGTCGACGAGGACGGCGGCCCCACCGACTGCACCCATGGGGTCAAGGGCTGCACGATGTGCACTCGGGCCTGCCCGCGCTTTCGCGATTGGGAGACCGACATCGACTCGTTCCTCTTCGGGCGCGAGCGGACCGCCGACGAGGTGGCCGGGATCTCCGGGGACATCGTCCTGGCCAGGGCGACAGACCCCGAGATCCTCAACTCGGGTCAGGACGGCGGGCTCGTGTCCGCCATCCTCATCTGGGCCCTCGAGCACGACCGGATCGACGCTGCGCTCGTGTCGGCTCTCGAAGGCGAAGGCACCTGGAAGGCGATCCCAGCCGTAGCCCGGAACCGAGCGGAGGTGCTGGCCGCGGCAGGCTCGCGTTACACATACTCGGCCAACACCCTCGCCTATCCCCAGGCCATTGCGGCGGGGGCGGAGCGGATCGCCCTGGTCGGGATGAGCTGCCAGGCCTCGATCCCGGCGGTCATGAAGGCGCGCAAGACTGGCAAGGTGGCGCGGCGGCTGGCGCTTTCGATCGGCCTGTTGTGCTCGAAGACATTCGACGACGCCATCTTCCCCGAGCTCTTCGAGGCCAAATACGGCCTCGAGCGGGCCGAGATCACCAAGATCAACATCAAGGGCGTGTTCCAGATCTGGACCCGTGACGGCGGGTACCACGAGGTGCCGCTCAAAGAAGGCCACGCCTGGACCCGCGAAGGCTGCAAGTCGTGTCCGGATTTCGCCGCTGAACACGCGGACATCTCCACCGGCGGCATCGGCGCCTTCAGCGACTGGACCCTCACCATCGTGCGTACCGACCAGGGGCGCGAGATCCTCGCCGGCATGGTGGCCGACGGGGTGATCGAGACGCGCCCCGGCGACGACGACCCCGGTGCCCTGGAGTTGCTGCGCAAGCTCGCCCGGGTGAGCAGGCGGCGCTGGCCCGAGACGGCCGTGACGGGGCCGGGCGTGACACCGTCACCGGCCTAGACACAGAGAGACGATCAGAGGCCTGAAACCGGCCGCGGACCTTTGAAGGCGGCCAGTTCCCGGGCCCGGTTAAAGACGGCATCGAGCATGGGCTGGGTGAGCTTCCCGGTGAAGGTGTTCTGCTGGCTCGGATGGTACGAGCACACCAAGGTGCGCCCATGCGGGAGGGCCGCTTCCACACCGTGGCCGAACTTGGGCCGGGGCCGCAGTCCGAGCTCGTCGGCGAGCACCTGGTAGGCGAACTGGCCCAACGCCACGACGACCCGGAGCTCCTCGAGCAGGCCCAGCTCCCGGTGAAGAAAGGGACGGCACTCGTCACGCTCGGCCGGGGTCGGTTTGTTCTGGGGAGGGGCGCAGCGAACCGCGGCGAGCACGTAGGCCCCCCGGAGCTCGAGCCCGTCGTCGACCGACACGCTGGTGGGTTGGTTCGCCATCCCGGCCCGCCACAGCGCTGCGAACAGCCAGTCCCCGGAGCGGTCGCCGGTGAAGACCCGTCCCGTCCGGTTCCCCCCGTGAGCCGCAGGTGCCAGCCCCACCACCACCACTCGTGCCCCAGGGTCCCCGAACCCCGGAACGGGCCGACCCCAGTAGGCCTGGTCGGCAAACGCAGGGCGTCGCTCGGTGGCGACCACTTCGCGCCAGGCCACCAGACGTGGACAGCGCCGGCATTGCGTGATCTCGCCGGTCAGTTCGTCGAGCGGCGAGACGTCCACGGCCGACAGCGTACGATGGCGCGCCGTGCCCGCCCGCCGAAATCCGGCACCTGCCGTCGCGCTCCTCGTCCGGCACGGGCGCACGCCCACGACAGGGTCCGTGCTCCCGGGGAGGGCGCCGGGTCTCCACCTGTCCGACGAGGGAAAGACGCAGGCCGACGCCGCTGCGCAGCGGATCGCGGCATTGAAGAAACCACCTGTGGCGGTCTACGCGTCACCCCTGGAGCGGGCGACGGAGACGGCCAAACCCATCGCCACCATCTTGGGACTGCGGGTACGTGTCGAGCGGGGTTTGCTCGAGTGTGACTTCGGCGCGTGGACCGGAGCCAAGCTCTCGGCCCTCCGTCGGCGACGCGAGTGGCGCAGTGTCCAGTCGTTCCCGAGCTCGTTCCGGTTTCCCGACGGTGAGTCCTTCATCGAGATGCAGGCACGCATGGTCTCCACCCTCGACCGGCTCGCCGATCGACACCCCGGCGAGACCTTCGTGGCCGTGTCCCACGCCGATCCCATCAAGGCGGCGGTGGCGGCGACTGCAGGCGTGCCCTTGGATCTATTCCAGAGGCTGGCGGTTTCACCCTGCTCCGTCACGGGTCTCGTCCGGGGCGAATCAGGTTCGTACGTGCTGTGTGTCAACGCTACCGCGTCGCTCTCCGAGTTGGCTCTGTCATGAAAGAGGCCGTGTCATGAAAGAGGCCGTGTCATGAAAGAGGCCGTGTCATGAAAGAGGCCGTGTCATGAAAGAGGCCGTGTCATGAAAGAGGCCGTGTCATGAAAGAGGCCGTGTCATGAGCCCGGCTTTGGATCTCGGTGACTTGGACCGCTTCACGGTCGGGACGGAGGGGCCCGTGGGAGAGCGGGTCTTTCTGCTGCAGTGTCGCAGCGGGCGCACGGTCGTCACCTTGAAGGCCGAGAAGCAACAGGTGTCGGTGCTGGCGGAGTACCTCGGACGACTGCTGGCAGATCTCGATCGACCCGAGGACCTTCCCATCAACCTCGAGCTCGAAGAGCCCTCCGACCCCCACTGGGTCATCGGCACTCTCGGGGTGAGCTACGACGAAGCACTAGACCGGATCGTGCTCGTCGCAGAGGAACTGGTCGCCGAGGACGAAGAGGGCGACATGGCGCGGTTCACGATCACGCGCTCGCAAGCGGCCGCCTTTGCCATCCGCGCCACCACCCTCGTCGAAGCCGGACGCCCACCGTGCCCGTTGTGCGGCGGCCCTCTCGACCCTTCCGGACACGAGTGCCCGAGGACCAACGGCCACCGGCCGCCCGCCACTTGAGGCTTCTCGCCGAGGGCGAGATCGAGATCGTCGGCCGCATGCCGTGGAGCTCGAACCACACGTTCCTCGTGACCTGCACCCTCGAGGACGAGGAGGTGAGCGCGGTGTACAAACCCGGGCGCGGCGAGCGGCATCTGTGGGACTTTCCTGAGCCCATCTACCGGCGCGAGGTCGCGGCCTACGCATTGTCTCGAGCCCTCGGGTGGAACCTCGTCCCCGAGACCGTCGAGCGTGACGACGCCCCGCTGGGCCCGGGATCGCTCCAGCTCTTCATCGCCGCGGACTTCTCCCAGCACCATTTCACCTTGGTCGAGGACGAGGACTACCACGACCAACTGCGAACGATCTGTGCCTTCGATGTCGTGGCCAACAACGCCGATCGCAAGAGCGGCCACTGCATCCTCGGTGACGACGGCCGGATCTGGGCCATTGACAACGGCCTGTGCTTCCACACCGAGCCCAAGCTGCGCACGGTGATCTGGGAGTTCGCCGGACAAGTGCTTCCCACCGGGCTCGTCGACGACCTGGCCCGAGTGGCCGAAGCTCCACCGGAGTCACTTCGAGCCCTTCTCTCGGCTCGGGAGGTCCAAGCCGTCAGCCGGCGCGCCAGGGCGCTCATCAAGGCCGGTCGGTTCCCGGTCCCCGATCCCGACACGCACCACTACCCCTGGCCTCTCGTCTGATCAGCAGGCCACTGACGAGAACGTCGTGGCCCGTTGAACGCGTTCGGCCCTCGAGGAGGCGCTATCGGTACACTCCGGCTTCGACGGCGGTGCATGGCGGATCCCGACGGCAACGGGTTGGACCTCGACGTCCCGCCCGCCGACTCGTAGCGCTCGCGCGTCACGGACGCGGCGCTCTACCGGTAGACGTCGATGAGGGCCATGCCGCAGCCACTGCACACGGGTTCGGCCGCGGCGGTGATCCCGTCGTCGAGGCGCGACCACGGAGATCGAGGCGAGGTACCTCTCGGCGCGCCTTGGCGGCAAGTCAGCTTCCGGCGATGGACTCGAGGATGTCCACGGCATCGGTCCTGAGACCATCGTGGGCGATGGCCTCGGCCAAGCGTCGTGCCTTTCCCCGAAAGCGCTCTTCTCCGAGGACCTTCGTCACGGCGCGGCGGATGTCGGGGACTGAGGCCTTGGGCGAGAGCCGGATGCCTGCACCGTGGTGGACGACTCGGGCCGCGGTGTCGTTCTGGTCCCGGCCCATGGGGATGCAGACCATGGGAACACCCGCGGCCAAGGTCTTGATCGTGGTCCCGTGCCCGCAGTGCGACACCACCAGCGCGGCCTCGGCGAGGACCTGCCCGTGCGGGGCCGATGCCACGACGGCGACATTGGATGTCGAGGTGAGCTCGTCGGCGTCGAGTCGCTGACCGACCGTCACCACGGCGCGCACGGCCAGTGATGAGAGCGCCTCGACCACCCGACGCAGGAGCGGCCCCTGGTCCTGGAACGTCGAGCTGAAGCCGACCAGGACCAGGGGCCGACGATCACTGTCGGGCCAGGGCGGGGTCCAGGGCTTCACCCAGATCGGGTCATCGAGGATAGGGCCCACGTACCGCACGTTTCCGGGCACCGAGCTCGAGGCGTAGTCGAAGACGGCGTTGGTGAGGACCAGGATCTGATCGGCGGACAGGGCCTGGTCGTAGAACGAGGCCAGCGGTCCGAGCCCGTAGCGGGCCCGGGCCTGGTTGACCGCCGGCAGCCCTTTGCGAAACAGACGGTTGACCACCGCCGTCATGGCCGCGTCCCGAGTGCGCCCGAGGACGGTCTTGGCCGGCGCGAAACCCGGCCCGATGGCCGGGGAGCCCGGTGTCGGCATCATCCAGATGTTCGACATGAGCAGGGCGACAGGGAGCGTGGCGGCCTGCGCGGCGATGACAGCACCGAAGAGAAATGCGTCGGAGACCACGACGTCGGGGTGGAATTCCTCGATGGCAGCGGCGGTGTCGGCGGCAAAGTCCGCGGCAGGACCCCCGATGAGCCGGTCACGGACTCTTTGCAACAAGACGAGGGGGTTCTGGGTCTCCCAATCCCTGATGAGGTCCTCGGAAGGCGCGAGCGACGTCATGTGTGGGGCCCGCTCCCACACGCTGAAGGTGGCGCCGACTCCCCGGGCGTCGTCACGAAGTGTCGGGTCGGCGATGACATGGACCTGATGCCCCCGGGCGATGAGCCGTCGGGCCACCCCGAGCTCGGGAGGGACGTTGCCGCCACCGTCCCACGTCGGCATCAGAAAGCGCTGTGGTGCATGTCCCATCGTGACGTCTCCCGCCTCTGCATCCCTTGGTAGGAGTGTGCCCCGGTCTCAGCGGCGATCCAAGGTGGTCAGCCCGTGCTCCTTCCTCGTGCTGGCACCCTCGAGGTGGGGTTAGATTCTGACGCCGGTCGAGCCGAGGAGAGCCGTCAATGGGGGACAACAAGATCACCGAGGATCCGAGGATCGATCCCCGCATCAAGGCCCTGATGGGGTTCCTCGATATGCCCGCTCCCGGCGATGTGGCCAGCCGCGAGGAGCTGCTCGAGGAAGCCGGCACCGAAGAAGCCGTGGCGATACGGAGTCTCGTCACCGCCTTCTTGGGGATGTGCGACACCGAAGAGGTCGCCCCGTCGACGGGGCTCACCATCACCGAGCACGTCGTGGTCTGCGCTCCGGACGCCAACAAGGTCAACATCCGGTTCATCCGCCCCGATGGCGACGACGCCGCGCCCTGTGTCTATTACATCCATGGCGGCGGGATGGCCACCATGTCGTGCTACGACGGCAACTACCGGGCGTGGGGAAGGATCATCGCCGCCCAAGGCGTGGCCGTCGCCATGGTCGACTTCCGCAACTCCATCGTGGCTTCGACCGCAGAGGAGGTCGCCCCGTATCCCGCAGGGTTGAACGACTGCGTGTCGGGGTTGCGGTGGGTGGCCGAGAACCATTCCCCGTTGGGGATCGACCCCGATCGGATCGTCGTGGCCGGGGAGAGCGGAGGCGGCAACCTCACACTGGCCACCGGCATGCGGTTGAAGCGCGACGGCGATCTCGCTCTTATCAGCGGCCTCTATGCCTTGTGCCCCTACATCGCGGGAGTGTGGCCGACTCCAGAGAACCCGTCGTCGACCGAGAACAACGGGATCCTCCTCGACGTCCACAGCAACAGAGGTGCCATGTCCTACGGCATCGACCAGGTCACGGCCCGCAACCCGCTGGCGTGGCCGGGATTTGCCACCGAGGACGACGTCCGTGACCTCGTGCCCACCATGATCAGCGTCAACGAGTGCGATCCCCTGCGCGACGAGGGCATCAACTTCTACCGCCTGCTCCTGGCGGCCAGTGTCGACGCCCGCTGCCGCCAGGTCATGGGCACGATCCACGGCACGGAGATGCTCCCGATGATGTGTCCCGACATCAGTCACGACACCGCGCTGAGCATCGCCGACTTCGCCCGCACGGCAGGCGCCTGAGGCAAGCGGTCGGGGCACCGACGATGGCCGTTGACCTTCGACCTGTCCCCGGCGACCCCGGCCTCCTCGAGGCCACGATCCACGACGTCAAGATCGGCGCCGTGCGCCTCGAGGTGACCGGAGACCTGGCGCGCATGGCAGCCCAGGTGCATGCGACACCCGGCCTCGAGCCTCGCGACATCGGCGATCTCGTTCTCGCCACCGTCGAGCGGGCAAAGGGGTGCGGAGCCACCGAGGTGCAGTTCCAGTGCGACTCTCTTCTCCTACGCCACGAGGCGCGCCGGTTGGGAATGCGGGGGGGCCTGCGCGTCCCCTTGGGGGCGCGAGCCACCGACATCAGACGACAGACGCCGGAGAACACCGCGCCGGAAGGCTCCTCACCGCGACGGTCCGATCGACGTGATCACTCGGCCTGGCTGAGTGCGAGGCTGAACGAGGTCGGGGTCAATTCCACGCCGGCCCGCCCCCGCCGCTCCCTCGGACGGCTGGCCACCCGTTGGTCGGGCGGGGTCGGTGACACCTTGGAGGTGATCGTCGAGTGGTTCCCGGGTCGGACCTTCACCATCAGCGTGCCCGACCGCCCCGACCTCATGCCCGAAGGTGTGGCGCTGACTGCTGACACGGCCGCGGCGGTGTTCCGCCGGTTCCCGGATCAGGCCGACGCGGTGAAGGCCATCCGCTTCGACCGCTCCGAGCACGGGCTGAAATCGGGTCGGTATGCCGGCGTGGCGGAGCCCTCGGTTCCCTCCATTCACCTCACCATCACCTTCGTGACCACCGCATGCCTCTGGCCATACACCGCCGTGGACGCCACCGTCGCCCATGAGCTGTGGCACCAGATCGAGGCTGCCTTCGAAACCCGTGAGTACGCGCTGGGCATGGAGCTACGCCACCAGGTCGGCCTGGAACTCGGAGTCCAGACCCTGGAACACGCCGTCAAAGGCGCAGACCCCAAGGCTCCACCGGATTGGCAGGCCGCCTACCGACGACTGGCCGACGAGGTATCGCCCTATGCCACCACCAACGCACGCGAGGCGACGGCGGAGCTCTTCAAGCTGTGGTGGTGTCGCAACGGTCCTCCTGCTCCGGTGGTCGCCCGCTTCGGAGCGTTGGTCGATCAGATGCTCCCGCCCGGGACGGCCGTCACCTGATCCACCTATGGTGGGCGACACTCGTCCAACAGAAGGGTGTCCCATGCCTGCGCAGCTGACCTTGGAGTTCGATGGCGTCACAGAGACGGAGTACTGGGCCGTCAACAAGGAGCTCGGTGTGGACGCCACCACCGGCGAGGGCGACTGGCCCGACGGGCTCGTCACCCACGGGGCCGGGCTCGACGAGAACGGGCATCTGATCGTGACCGAAGTGTGGGACACCCCTGAGCACCAGGCCAGGTTCATGGAGACACGCCTCGGAGCGGCACTCGCCAAGGGCGGCATCACGAGCCCTCCCACCAGGGTCGTGTGGATCGAGTTGGTGTCCCACCAGATGCCGGGAGCCTGATCCGCCGGGACCGCCGGACACGCCCCTAGGCGAACCGGGCGCAGACGGCGCGAGGGTCGCCGTCCTCGTCGACCATGACCTCGACGGCGTCGAAGCCGGTCCGATGCAGCAGGCCCGTGATCGGTCCTGCTTGGTCGCCGCCCAACTCGAGCAGGACCGATCCCCCGCTACAGAGCCAGCGCGGGCTTCGTCGGACAACCTCTTCAAGCAGGTCCGTGCCCGCCGCCCCGCCGTCGAGCGCCAGTCGGGGTTCGAAAACCTGGACGTCACGCGCGAGGAGCCGCATCGAACCGGTGGGCACATAGGGGACCACCGCGACGAGGACATCCACGCGGTCTTCCAGTTGGGCCGGGAGGGGGTCGTCGAGAAACCCCTCGAAGACCTCGATCCCGTTGCCACGTGCGCACCTGACGGCGACGGGGTCGAGCTCGGTCGCTACCACTCGAGCCCTCGGGACCGCGGCACCGAGCACGGCCGCGATGGCGCCGGATCCGGTGCACAGATCGACAGCCACTCCCCCCGGCGCCAGGAGCGCTACGGCCCGGCGCGCCAAGGGCTCGGTGTGCCATCTCGGCACGTAGACGCCCGGGGTCACCGACACCTCGTGGCCGCAGAACGCCGTCGACCCTGTCAGCCACGCCAGGGGTTCGCCGGTGCAACGGCGGCAGACGAGTGCGTCGAGCACGTCCCGGTCACCGCGTGCCGCGGCAATGAGCTCCTCGGCTTCCTCGGCCGCGGCGAGACATCCCGCGTCGGCGAGGGTCCGAGTCACCGAGCCGAGGTCGAGCCCTGCCACTCAGCTGTCGGGGGTGTGCAGGGCGAGCAGGGTGGCGCTCCCCAGAGTCACCCTCGCCCACGAATCGGTGGGCACCGCCGTCACGGCCAGCGCGGCGGTCGGAAAGCCCCCCTCGAGCCGGGCTCGCCCGGCCGTGTCCCGGGCATCGAGGAGTCCCAGGGCTAGCTCGTGCATGGTCGGGTTGTGTCCCACCACCATGACCGAGGCGGCGTCGTCGACGAGGCCCCGCACGATCTCGACGGCGTCATCGACATCGGCGCTGTAGAGGGCCCGCTCGACGACGAGCTCCACAGGCGGGTCGAGCGCGGCCGCAACGATCTCGGCGGTCTCCACGGCGCGTCGCGCCGATGACGACAACACCAACGCCGGTGCCAGCGCGCCGCGCACCGACGCGCCGGCGACGTAGCCGCCCACCGCGGCGGCCTGGCGTCTGCCGCGCGCCGTGAGGGCCCGACCGTGGTCGTCGGGTCCCTGCGACGCGGCCTTGGCGTGGCGCAGCACCCACAGGGACCTCGTTGCTAGAGGACCAGTCCCCACTCATGTCCCATGAAGGCGATGGCGGCCTGGCTCAACCGCTGGGCGCCGGGCACCGCGATGTGGGTCCCGTCCGGATCGCGCACCTGGACCTCGCTCCCTGAGGCATTGGGAAGGAAGGCGCTGTACTGACCCTGGGGGTTCGAGAGCACCGGCCACGACGCGAAGTAGGTGACGCCACGGTGTGCCGCAGCCTGGCTCGAGTCGATGTGGTTGAGGTTCTCCATCTTGGCGTTGAGAGCGGGATCGGCCATGGGCGGCATCCCGATCCACATGACCCGGGCACCCGAGGAAGTGGCTGCGGTCATGAAGGCGCTGACACGCTTGGCATAGGCGGCATTCCATGCCGGGGTCCCGTAAGCGACTGCGGTCGACCCGTCCTCGAAGTTCTGCGGGTCATTGGCACCGATGAAGACCACGATGGCCTCGGGTTGGTAGCGATTGATGTCGCGCTGAAGCTCGGATTGCCAGTCGAAATAGTCGGGCCGGGCCAAGCCTGTGTCGATGTGGCCGTCGAGGACTGCACTCACCACATCGGTAGCGGCGAGGTTGTTGACGAGCGGTTGACCGAAGTCGATCCCGAGGGAGTCGCCCATCACGAGCAACCGCAGCGGAGCCGACTGGGTGGGCACGGCCAGGGGCGCCAACCCATCGGGTGCGGTCACCGGTGTCGTCGCCGGCGGTGCCGGCATCGTTGACGCTGAGGGCCCCGTCGCCGGCGCCCTCGTCAGTGGCGCCGTGGTGGTGCGCGTGGCCGGGGGCCGCACCTTGTGACGGTGGGCGGGAGGGCCTTCGACTTGTAGCACGCCGGTCCCGGTGTTCCCGGTGTGCCCGATGGCCCGATTGGCTCCCCCCACGAAGTGGGACAGACCGAAGGTCTTCGACACCGCCGCGATGGGCCGCAGCACGTCGATGGCCACGGTCCGGCGCGTGCCGAGCGGGGCGTCCTGGGCAGAGCGCAACAGCGTGGGGCCGTCGAGCACCAGCCACAACGCGAAGCACACCAGACCCGCGCCGAGCGCGTGGCGCCAGCTCACATGGGCCCGTCCCGGCACGGGCTTCTTGTGTCTCCCCCCGGCGCCATTGCGTGTGCCCACTTCTGGACCACGCACGAGGCGCTGCGTTTCGTTGACACCGTCTCTGTCAGGCAGCTGCGATGCCCCGTTGATCTTCTCCTGCAGCGCGACGGATATGGCATCACCGAGGTCGTCCCGGCCGCGCCGCTTTCCCCACCCCTCGTTCGCCACGGGCGCGTGCCACCGGTGCTCCGACAGGTCTTTTTGGTCGGTGGGGATGTCGGTCATGTGGTCCGCGTGTGCATCTGCATGCTCGGAACCGCCCCCCGGAACCTCGAGTACCGAACGCCGAACCCTCGGGTCCCGGCCCTAGAACTTGTAGTAGATGAATGGTGCGACGCCCTGTGGCCCGAGCGTCGTGATGACGAGAAGAACGACCCCCAGTATGGCCCCTTGCACCACCCAGGGCTGACCGGCGAATTGCCGTTGGGCCCGACCCCCCAGTGACCTCGGCAAGTACTGCAACGCCAACGCACCGACGACGGTGATCACCACCAGCGGCGTCACGAGCGGGGCCCGGCCCCAGGCGCTGAAGAGTCGCCCGATCAAGGTGGTCGCCGTCGAGAACGAGTCGGCTCGGAAGAAGATCCAGCCCAGACAGACGATGTGGAAGGTGACGATCCGCTGCACCCACACCCGGACCGTTCCGTCGGGCACCGGGTCGACGCCTGCCGCGGCCCGGGTCGACCTCCGCAGATGGCCCACCACCTGGCCCGATCCGTGGATCGCCCCCCAGGCCACGAAGGTCCACGCCGCACCGTGCCACAGGCCGCCGAGGACCATGGTGATCATGATGTTCCTGGCCACGGCGAGCCGCGAGCCCCGTCCTCCCCCGAGCGGGATGTAGAGGTAGTCACGCAGCCACCGAGACAGGGTCATGTGCCACCGTCGCCAGAAGTCCTGGAGGTTGCGCGCCGTGTAGGGCGCGTCGAAGTTGTCGGGGAACCGGAACCCGAGAAACATGGCGAGGCCGATGGCGATGTCGGTGTACCCGCTGAAATCCGCGTAGATCTGCACCGCGAACCCGTAGATCCCGAAGAGGATTTCGAGCGCCGAGTGTTGGTGCGGTGCCGAGAACACCGGGGTGACGATGGCCGAGTCGACGTAAGAGGAGATCACCACCTTCTTGAACAGGCCCCCCGCCACCAACCACGCGGCCCGCCCGAAGTCGATGGCGGCCGGGTCGCGCTTACGCCGGATTTGCGGTAGGAGCTCCTCGCCCCGGACGATGGGCCCGGCGATGAGGTGGGGGAAGAACGACAGATAGACGGCCACGTCGAGGAAGTGGGCGGGCTGGAGGTGGCCGCGGTAGATGTCGATGACGTAGCTGAGCGCCATGAATGTGAAGAACGAGATGCCCACCGGCAGCGTCACCTCGAGCAGGGGCAGGAGCCGCCCCGAGCTCAGGGAGTGGAAGAAGTTGTCGACGTTCACGGCCACGAAGCCGTAGTACTTGAACCATCCGAGGATGCCGAGGAGCGCGGCCACGGTGCTCACCATGGCCAACCGACGATGCCGTTCGTCCTCGAGCCGGTGCACGGCGGTGGCACCGACCTGGGCGGTGACCGTGACCGCCGCCAACAGGAACACGAACCGCCAGTCCCACCAGCTGTAGAAGACATAGCTCAGCGCCACCATGGCGAGCTTCCACGGTCGCGGGTACGGGTTCAGCAGCCAGTTCGCCGTGAAGGCCACGGCGAAGAAGATGGCGAAGTCGATCGTCGGGAACAGCATGCGTGGAAGTCACCCGCTGTTCAGAGAAGGACGCACTCCGGGATCACGGGGCGTAACGAACCCCGCGGAGGCTACTGCGCTCACGCCCCGGCGCCACGACAGCGCCAGGGGCCCAGGTCAGCTCCGTGCTTTGAGGGCCTCGATCAACTTCGGCACCACCTTGTGGACGTCGCCCACGATGCCGAGGTCCGCCACCGAGAAGATGGGGGCGTCCTGGTCCTTGTTGATGGCGATGATATTCTTCGAACCCTTCATGCCCACTAGGTGCTGGGTGGCACCCGAGATGCCGCACGCCAAATAGACCGTCGGCTTCACCGTCTTGCCGGTCTGGCCGACCTGGTGCGAGTAGGGCACCCACCCGGCGTCGACGATGGCACGGCTGGCGCCCGCCGCGCCGTGGAGCAGCTTGGCCAACTCCTCGATGAGGGCATAGTGCTCGGCACCTCCGAGACCCCGGCCCCCCGACACCACCACTTCGGCCTCGTCGAGCTTCGGCCCGGTCCGCTCCTCGGCATGGCGGGCGAGGACCTTGGCCCCGTTGGTCGCCCCGAGCTCGGGGACCGCGGCCGCCACCACGGTGGCGGCACCGCCGCCTCCGGGCTCGGCCGCAAACGACTTGGCCCGCACCACGAAGACCCATGGTCGCTCCCCGGTGAACCGGGCCGTGGCCACCTGGGCGCCACCGAACAGCCCGTGCTGGGAACGCACCTCGTCGCCTTCGGTCGTCAGGTTCACGACGTTGGTGATCACCGGCGAGTCGAGACGCACCGACAGGCGCGCCGCGATGTCCCGGCCGTCGTAGCTGGCCGGCACGAGGATCACGTCGGGGCGGTTGCCCGACGCCACGAGCGAGGCGATGGCTCCGGCCACCGGCGATCCGGGCAGTGCGTCACCGAGGTCGCCCACGTCATAGACGGTGGTAGCACCGAAGTTGCCGAGCTCACCGACCACCGAGGCGGTGTCGGTGCCCCATGCCACGGCCTCGACGCTCCCGCCCATGGCGCGGGCTTGGGTCAGCAACTCCAAGGTGGTGCTGGTGGGTTTGCCCTCGGCGGATTCGGCGAGGACCCAAACCTTGTCGATCGACATTCTTTTCTCCTGAGGTACGTGCGAGCGGGGGCGGGTCGGCTCAGACGAGCTTGAGCTGTTCGAGGAACGCCACGATGTTCTGGTGGCCCTCGCCTTCGTCGACGACGATCTCGCCGGCCTTGCGTTCGTCGGCCGCGGTCACGTCCGTGACCTCCGAGCGCGCCCCGGTCGCACCGACCTGGGAAGCGTCGAGGCCGAGGTCGGCCACGGTCAATTGGTCCACGGGCTTGGACTTCGCCGCCATGATCCCCTTGAACGACGGGTACCGGGGCTCGACGACACCGGCGGTCACGGTGACCACGGCGGGCAGCGGGCAGTCAACCTCGTCGTAGCCGGCCTCGGTCTGGCGTTCGACGTGGACCCGACCGTCGCCGACCGAGACCTTCTTGGCGAAGGTCACCGACGGGAAGCCGAGCAACTCGGCCAGCTGGACCGGCGTGGTCCCGGTGTAGCCGTCGGTCGACTCCGTCGCCGCGATCACGAGGTCGGGCTGAGCCCGCTCGATCGCCTTGGCGAGGACCTTGGCCGTCGACAGCGCGTCGGATCCCTTCAGCGCGTCATCACTCACGAGAATGGCCTTGGCCGCTCCCATGGCGAGGGCGGTACGAAGCCCCGAGGTCTCTCCGGCCGGGGCCATCGAGACCAGGGTGACCTCGCCGCCACCGGCTGCTTCGGCGAGTTGCAACCCCATCTCCACGCCATAGGCATCGGAGTCGTCCATGATCAGTTTTCCCTCCCTGACCAGGGTGTGGGTCTGAGGGTCGAGGGTCCCGGGGACGGCCGGGTCGGGGATCTGTTTGACGCAGACGACGACGTTCATGGCCTCGATTGTTCCCGAGAACCTTGCCCTTGGACCAATCCGCGGGCGACACCGTCGGCGTGGAGCGCTCTGGCGATCGGCCTTGGTCGCTCAGAGACGGCCCAGGTGGGCGAGGGTGTCGGTCACAGAATCGGTGATTACGACGTCGACCCCGGCGGCGGCGGCGGCG
>Ga0307372_10000794_pt1 | contig 55293 bp, 52 predicted proteins | sample OX1MG_FD_202533 | JGI IMG/M metagenome (GOLD analysis project Ga0307372, IMG submission 202533) | Soil microbial communities from Risofladan, Vaasa, Finland - OX-1 | ecosystem: Environmental > Terrestrial > Soil > Coastal area > Acid sulfate soil | place: Finland: Risofladan, Vaasa | collected...
CCACACTCCAGCCTGAAAGCCCAAACGCCCGATCAGGTATACTTCAACCGCCTGCCAGAATCCATGGCAGCCTAAAAGCAAAAACAAGAACTTCCACTTAAGGAAAAAGCAAAAACTGTCCGAACTAACGGGACCACCGCATTGTTTGTTTTCGGGATATTCCTTATCTTCCTGGCAGTGGTTTATACCTGCATTGGAAAAGCGTGGATACGCTTTCACGGTTGGGTCAACCGCTCTGACGATCCGAAACGGTATTGGCTGGAAGTCGCAATGTATTATCTCCTTGGTTTTGGTCTTATTGGATTCCATTTGTATAAGGCTTATGAACTTTCAAAATGAGCCGAGGGCAAAAGCGATGAGGAACGCATGGTACGGTTTGGTTATCGTATGGACGGGTGGCCCCGGTCCCGATGATCGCAGCAAACCACGCTGAGGGTGCCCCCGGTCCCTCGCCGTCGGGGACCGGGGATACTACAGACCTCGGCCCACCGAACGTCAACCCCCTCACACCCGCACGCAGCCCGCAACCCCTTCATTCCACCCGGCAAAATCTCCGCGACCATTTGCCGATTCTTTCCGCCTCCCGCCGCACAATAGAAACAGCATCCCGCTCCACACATGAGTGTGACCTCTGCTCTCTAATCTCTGGGAAGGCCTCCGAATATCTCCAGCTGTGAGGCTGTGAGGCTGTGCAGCACAGTCCAAAACCCAATTCCGGCTGTGAAGCTGTGAAGCTGTGCAGCACAGTCCAAAACTCCTGTTTCCGACTGTGAAGCTGTGCAGCACAGTCCAAAACCCGTTTTTCGGCTGTGAGGCTGTGAAGCTGTGCGGCACAGTCCAAAACTCCTGTTTTCGACTGTGAGGCTGTGCAGCACAGTCCAAAACTCCTGTTTCCGACTGTGAAGCTGTGCAGCACAGTCCAAAACTCCTGTTTCCGACTGTGAAGCTGTGCAGCACAGTCCAAAGCTTGTTGTTCGGCTGTGAAGCTGTGAGGCTGTGCAGCACAGCCAGCGAGCCCGCCCTTACTGGGAACCCGCAGCCGCCGTGCCTCCCGGCAGCCCCGCCAGCGCATCCGTCACCACGCCCGGTGTCAGCACCTCCGGCAAGAGCCGTGGGCGCTTTTCTCCCGGAACATACAAGGCATACGCCGGAACGCCGTCGCGCCCCAGAGCCGTCAGCGCCCGCGTAATCGCCTCGTCGTGCCGCGTCCAATCCGCCTTCAGCAGCACCACGTGATGCGCGGCAAAAGCCTGCTCCACCTCTGGCCGCTCCAGCGCCACGCGCTCATTCACCTGGCAGCTCAGGCACCACTTCGCCGTAAAGTCCACAAACACCGGCTGCCCCGCCGCCAGCGCCCGGCCCACCGCCGCCTTCGACCACGGCTGCCACTCCGCACCGCGTACCGCCGGAAGCGAACCCAGCGCCGGTGCGTCCTGACTCGTCAAATCCGGCTCCGGCTCCACGAGTGCCTGAGCCGCCCACACATTCAGCCCCACCACACCCGCCACCAGCAGCACCGCAACCACTGTCGCCCAGCGCTTCGCCGGCCACCGTCCCAGGAACCATCCGGCCACCGCCAGAACCAGGAAGCCCACCAGCAGCATCGCCAGCAGCCCCGCGCCATACCCACCCGCCAGCACCCACGCCAGCCAGATCGCCGTGCCAAAAATCGGCACGCTCACCGCCTGCTTCAGCACTTCCATCCACGCGCCCGGCTTCGGCAGCCAACGCGTCCACTTGGGCTGCAGCGTCAGCGCCACATAGGGCGCAGCCAGTCCCAGCGCCAGCGCCGTAAACACCGCAAAGGTCACCGCCGCCGGTTTCGCCAGCGCATAGCCCACCGCCGCGCCCATAAACGGAGCCGTGCACGGCGTCGCCACCACCACCGCCAGCACCCCGGTAAAGAAACTCCCCGTGTAGCCCTGCTTCGCCGCCAGCCCGCTGCCCGCGCTCGTCAGCGTCAACCCAATCTCAAACTGCCCCGCCAGCGCCAGCCCCAGAAAAAACAGCAGCCCCGCCATCAGCTCCAGAAACACCGGCGACTGAAACTGAAATCCCCAGCCCAGCACGGACCCCGCGCGCCGCAGCGCCAGCAGCGCCGCCACCAGCACCCAGAACGACGCCACAATGCCCGCCGCATACACAAATCCGTGCGCCCGCAACCGGGACCGCTCTTCGTTGCCCGACCGCACCAGCGCCAGCCCCTTCAAAAACAGCACCGGAAACACGCACGGCATCAGGTTCAGCAGCAGCCCGCCCAGAAACGCAAGGCCCGCAATCCGCAGCAGTCCCGCAAACGAACCCATGGATGCAGACGAACCCACCTGCTCCAAGCCGCCCGCAGCAAAGGACCCGCTGCCCGCCGAAGAGCCCACAGCCTGCGCCGGATGCGAAGCCGCACCGGCCACCGCGGCCACTGTCCCCGGCTTCGCCGCAATCTCATAGGCTCGCCCGCCCGAAAGCTCCAGCACGCCCTTCAGCGTCGTCGGCGCCGCCGTCAGGCTCGAATCCTTATTCAGTTCCAGAACCAGCCCGCTCGCCGTGCCGGCCATCCACTGCGGCGCAGGATTGTCCACTACACTCGCGTCTGCCGGAAAGAAGCTCGCCTCCGTCTCGCGCAGCCCCGTTCGCACCGCCAGACGAAAACCCGCCGGCGTCGCTTCAAATGTCGCCGTGTCCCCCGCCGGCAGCCGCTTCGGAATCCGGCTCAAAAACGCGCCAAACTCCGCCGGCAAAGCCTGCACCGCGCTCGCTGCACCCGGCGTCACACTCCGCGTCACCTCCAGATCCGCCTTGCCGGGAATGCACGTCGCGCGGCACACCAGCCAGCTCACATGCGCGTGCAGCACCGCCGGCCCGGCCTTCGCCGAATCCGCGATCTCAAATCTGAACGGAAACAGAACCTGATTCTCATAGCCGAAGTCCATCAGCGGACCCAGCGGCAACCGCCTCGGCGCGGGAAACTCCAGCGCCGTCGCCGTAATCCCCTTCGGCAGCGTCCACTGCACTGTTGGCGGCTCGCCCGCGTCTCCCGGATTCTTCCAGTAGATGTGCCAGCCGGTCTCCATCTTGAAATAAAGGCCGGCCTCGCTTCCCTCAGTGCCGCCCGCCAGCGTCTCTCCCGGCACCAGCAACTGCACATGCACATGCGGCGCATCGGCCTGGTCCGACGTAGCCCGTGCCCGCAGTCCGCAGACGCCGAAGGCCAGCACCAAAAGCGCAAAGGAAATCACGCGAAGCGGCCACATCACTCGCACACGAATCCCCTTCGTTCGGCGCGCCCAACGCCGCGACAGTCGCACCGCTTCGTTCCTCTCCGTCAACCGTGTCAATCTCATTCCCCGCCCGCCATCCGCGCCCTCAATGGTCGCCCGCCAGCTGCGCATGCCTGCGAAAGATGCAGTCGTTCTGGACGCATTTCACGCCCGCTTCCCGCGCCCGCGCAATGGCCTCGTCGTGCACCACTTCGTCCTGCAGCCACAAATACGGAATTTCCAGCCGGATCACGTCCTCCACAATCGGCGGCACATGCTCCGATGCGCGAAAGACGTTCACCAGGTCAATCCCGCGTCCTGTCTCAGCCTTCGTGGCCGCCTGCGCCGCCGCCAGCGTCGCGTGGCACTTCATTCCCGCCACCTCGCTCAGCTGCGGATTCACCGGCACCACGCGATAGCCATTCGTCGCCAGATACTTCCCGATATTGTTGCTCGCGCGAAACGGCTTGTTGCTCATTCCCACCACGGCAATCGTCCGCGCCTTGTGCAGCATCTCCGCAATCGTTGCAGGGTCCTGATCCGTCATTTCCCGTCGCTCCCTTTGCTATACATCCACCAAATCATCGTCGTCGCCGCCCGACCCCGCCGTGCCGCGCCGCTTGGCCAGCAGATATCCGCGCAGAAACGGCTCCAGATACCCGTCCAGCACCTTGTCCACGTCGCCCACCTCCACCTTCGTTCGGTGGTCCTTCGCCATGCGGTAGGGCTGCAGCACATACGACCGGATCTGCGACCCGAAGTTAATCTCCAGCTTCGAGTCCTCCAGCTTCTTGCTCACCGCGCGCTTCTTCTCCACCTCATACTCATACAGCCGCGAGCGCAGCATCTTCATTGCCTTCTCGCGATTCTTGTGCTGCGAGCGCTCATTCTGGCACTGCACCACAATGTTCGTGGGCAGGTGCGTCATGCGCACCGCGGAGTCCGTCGTGTTCACGTGCTGCCCGCCCTTGCCGCCTGAGCGATAGGTGTCGATGCGCAAATCCTCCACGCGCAGGTCCACGTGAATCGTTTCGTCGATCTCCGGCGAAACATACACCGACGCAAAGGATGTGTGCCGCCGCTTGGCCGAGTCGAACGGCGAAATCCGCACCAGCCGGTGCACGCCGCTCTCGCCCGCCAGCCAGCCAAAGGCGTACTCGCCCGTGATGGTGAAGGTGGCCGACTTGATGCCCGCCTCTTCGCCGTCCTGGTAATCGTTCATCTCGGTCTTGAAGCCCTGCTGCTCGGCCCAGCGCAGGTACATGCGTAGCAGCATTTCCGCCCAGTCCTGGCTCTCCGTGCCGCCCGCGCCCGGATGCACCGTCACAATCGCGTTCAGCGCGTCGGCCTCGCCGCTCAGCATCGTGCGCGCTTCCAGCTCCTCGGCGAATGCGGCCAGAGCCTTGATGTCGCGGTCCAGGTCCGCCTCAACGTCCTCGCCCTCGCCGGCCAGCTCAAAGTAGGCCTCGATGTCGCCCGTGCGGCGCACCAGCTCCTCATCGGCGGCTACAAGGGCTTCCAGCCGCTTGCGCTCCCGCATCAGCGGTTGGCTCGCCGCCGGGTCAGCCCACAGCGCCGGATCGGCCAGCCTGGTTTCTAGTTGGGAAAGTTCCCGGCGGATACGAGCGGGGTCAAAGATACTCCCGCAGGTCGCGCACTTGGTCGCGCACCGGAGCGTATACGAATTCGAGATCGTTCACCGACACGTTTTTGCTCTCAGGACCTGACTTTGTTGGAAAGTTGGATTCGCAGGCTCGCCCGAATCGCACGGCCCATCATCCCTAAAGCAAGTATGGCACACAGCCACGCAAACACGTCGCCGTGCTCGGTATAGAAGGTCATGTCGTCGCGAAAGCCGAACTCGGCCGGCAGCGCTCCCATCTGGTGCCGCGGAATGCTCTGCCTCACACGCCCATACGGGTCAATCACCGCCGTCACGCCGTTGTTCGTGTCCCGCAGCAGCCATCGCCGGTTCTCAATCGCCCGCATCCGCGCCATATTCAGGTGCTGCCACGCCGCGCTCGTGTCGCCGTACCAGCCGTCATCGCTGATGTTCACCAGCACCTCGGCGCCCAGCCGCGAAAACTCGCGTACCTCGTCGGCAAACACCGCTTCATAGCAAATGAAAATCCCGTACCTGTGCCCATTCAGCCGGAAAACCTTCCTCACCTTGCCGCGATCAAACTTCGATACCGCCCCGGTCAGCTTGCGTGCAAAAAACAGCAGATTCTGGAACGGCACATACTCGCCGAACGGCACCAAGTGAATCTTGTCGTAGCGCCCCACGCGCTCTCCGTCCGCACTCACCACCACGGCGGACACATAATACTTCCATCCATCGTCGGAATAATCCGATCCAATCGCGTTCACAATCAGCGGAGCCTTCACCGTGCGCGCAATCGCCGCCGTCGCCTGCTGGAACCGCGGGTCTTCGGCAAAAAACGGCGCGGGCGACTCCGGCCACACCACCAGATCCGGACGCGTCGGAGTGTACGGGCACGGAGTCTTCCCCGCCGGCGCGCCCGTCTGCGGAATCCCCTCGATATACGGCGCGCATTCGGTCTCGGCCAGCCGCGTAAAGTCGGCAATGTGCGCGTCCCACACCGGCCCGTTCCACACGTTGTCCACGCCCACGTCCAGGTTCGGCTGGATCAGCACCGCCGTCGCCGTCGGATGCGGCTTCGGCACGGGCCACAGAATTCCCGCCCATCCCGCCAGCAGCAGCGCCGCGCCCACTGCTCCTGCGCGCATCTTTCCCCGCGTGCTTCCCGGCAGCAGCCCCGCCGCCAGCAGCGCATTCACCGCCACCAGCACAAAGCTGATGCCATACACGCCTGTCCACGGCGCCAGCTGGTTCACCAGCCCGTTGTCCACCTGCGAGTAGCCCAGCTGGTCCCACGGCACGCTCGTAATCCGCGCCGCCGCCAGCTCCATCGCCGCCCACAGCACCGGCGCGGCCGCCAGCGCCATCCGCGTGCCGCCGGTTCCCTTCCGCACCAGCGCCACGCAAACGGCAAACAATCCAAAGTAGAGCCCCAGCACCAGGCTGAAGGCCAGCAGCAGCAGCAACGGCGCAAGCGCAGGCATGTCGCCGTAGCGCATCATCACGTCCCGCACCCAGTAGCAATTACCCATGTACCACAGAATCCCGCTCACATACCCCAGCAGAAATCCCCGGCGCACCGGCCGCTTTGCCTCCCACGACGACGCCGACAGCACCGCCCACAGCAGCGGCACAAGCCCGAACCACGCAAACACGCTGCGCCACGGCGGCATCGGGCCCGCCAGCGGAAACGGCAACTCCAGCAGCGCTGCCGTAAGCGCCGCCGCTGCCCATAGCCTCCATTTGCCGTGCTGCATACAGGGCCGAGTGTAATGCATTGGCCGCCCCGAAAAACCCGCAGCGTGCAAAATTGCACTGGAGCCAGGCCGCTCTATCACGCTACAATCGCGTACATGTGGCTGGCTATTTGGGCAATGCGCGTCGTTGTAGCCCTCTTCTTCATTGGTCTCGCGGGTTCGTCGGTCGTGGTGGTCATCAGTTTTATTGAGGACTGGAAGGAACTCTTCGGGAAGGACTAGCGCGCTCCGCTCCCTGATTGTTCATGCGCTCAATCCGGCAGCTGTTCATCGCCCCCCTTTCCCCATTGACAGAAGATTATTAGGGCCATAGACTCACCGAAGGGCGGCGGTGGTTTCGCTTACCTTTAAGTAAAGCTCGCCGGCTGCCGCGCCGGCTCTCTTCGCGATGGCATCCACTCGAACGACCATGGCACCGCCGCCTAAGCGGATCCGCTTGATTGTGGCATCCTCCGTGATGCTCACGTTCATCTCCTTTTGGCGTGCCGCGGCGGTCGTCCTCAATGACATGGCTTCGTCGGCCTTTTATGCCGGCGGCATTGCCGAACAGGCCGTTGGCGCGGCCGCGCCCTGGTTTGTCCTCGCGGTCATGCTTTTCAGCTTTGCCGTCTGCTCGGTCTACGTGGAAAGCTGCTCCATGTTCACCCGCGGCGGCGTCTACCGCGTCGTCAAGGAGGCTCTCGGCGGAACCTTTGCAAAGGTCAGCGTCTCGGCCCTCATGTTCGACTACATCCTCACCGGGCCGATCTCCGGTATCTCCGCTGGGCAATACATCACAAACCTCATCAACCAGTTGATGCTGGTCACAAACCAGCATGGATGGCTCCCTCCGGCCCTGGTCGGCGCCGGCAACCAGCCCCTGCAATTCAACCCCAACCACGCCTCGGTCTTCTTTGCCGTCATCGCCACCACGTACTACTGGTGGGAAAATATCAAGGGCATTGAGGAGTCCAGCGACAAGGCCCTGCGCGTCATGCAGATCACCACCATCATGGTGGTCATTCTTCTGGTCTGGGGCGCTTACACCATTCTTGTCCGCGGCTCGCACCTGCCGCCGCCTCCCACTCCTGCCAATCTCCATTTCAGCAAGGACGCACTGGGCTTCCTCCGAACCTCCGGCCTGCCCATCCTTGGCCTCTTCGGCATTCTCATGGCATTCGGCCACTCCGTGCTGGCCATGAGCGGCATGGAAACCCTGGCCCAAGTCAACCGTGAAATCCAGCACCCCAAGCTCAAGAACCTCAAGCGTGCGGCGCTGATCATCGCCCTCTACAGCGCGATATTCACCGGTGGGGCCACGCTGATGGCATCCATGATCATCCCCGCCTTCCAGCGCACCCACGTTTACCAGGACGATCTCATCGCCGGCCTCGCCATGTACATGGTCGGTCCCATGTTCTGGCGCATCGCCTTCCGCATCTTCGTGGTCATTGTCGGCTTCCTCATCCTCTCCGGCGCCATCAACGCCTCCATCATCGGCTCCACCGGTGTGCTCATGCGCGTCGCCGAAGACGGCGTGCTCACCGACTGGTTCCGCAAGCCGCACCACAAGTACGGCACCAGCTACCGAATCGTCAATCTGGTCTTCATCCTCCAGATGATTACCATCCTCGCCAGCGGCGGCAATGTGATCATGCTCGGCGAAGCATACGCCTTCGGCGTCATCTGGTCATTCACCTTCAACAACGTGGCCATGCTCGTCCTCCGCTGGAAGTACAAGGGCGAACGCGGCTGGAAGATTCCTCCCAACATCACCATCGGCAAGACCGAGATCCCCGTCGGTCTCATTTCCACTTTCCTGGTGCTGTTCACCGTCGCCACCGTCAACCTATTCACCAAGTCCGTGGCCACCATCAGCGGCGTCATCTTCACTGCCGGCTTCTTCACTGTCTTCGCCATCTCGGAGCGACAGAACCTGCGCAAGCACGCGCTCACCGCCCGGCAGATGAAAGACCATTTCCAGCTTGAGCATCAGGACGCCATCAGCCGCGAATCGGTCGCTATCCGTGCCGGCGCGGTCATGGTCACCATGCACGACGTCAACAATCCCGCCGCGCTCAAATGGGTTCTTTCACGCGCCAATACTGAGGACCGAGACGTCGTCGTCATCAGCGTGCGCCTCATGGGCGTCGGCGGTCCGGAATATCTAAGCGCGCAAGACCAGAGCTTCAGCGAGCACGAACAAACCCTCTTCACCAAGGCCGTCTCCGTGGCTGAAGGCTTCGGCAAAAAGGTCTCGCTGCTCGTCGTGCCCGCCGGCGACGTCTTCGCCGCGCTCGCCCAGGGCGCAAACTCCCTCGAGGTGGACTCCGTTGTCTCCGGCCTCTCCAGTTCCATGACCGCCGAGGACCAGGCCTTCCATCTCGGCCAGGCCTGGGAAGCTCTGCCTGAGCCCAAACGCCAGTTCAATTTCTTCGTCGTCAGTCCCAGCGGCGAAACCAAAGTCTTCTACATCGGCCCCCACGCCCCGGCCCTCAGTCCCGATAATGTCCAGCTCGTCCACCGACTCTGGCTCAACATGCGCCGCGATCCCTCGGTCCAGGATCTGCACCACAGCGACATCATCACCTACGCCCTCACCCGCCTCGCCGGCCAATACGCCCGCGAGAAAGCCGAGATCCTCCGCGACCTGCGCAATTTCCGCGCCGCGGAGTCGCCCAGCCTGCGCATCGGGGGACAGGACCCGCCGGGTTTTTCCCCCAGTTCCAGTTCTCCTGAGCAGCCCGTGCAACCGCCCAAGCCTTCGCGCTGACGTTAGCCGATAACTCCCGTCACCATTCCTGAGTCGTCCTTCGTAACTAGGTTTCCACCTTGCCCACGTGTCATGCGGAGTGTCTTCCCTCTTTGCCCTTGTCCAGGAGTTCATGGCATCGCACCCATGCGACGAACGCGCAGTCGTCCATCCCTTCAGCACCGACTCAAACCTCACTCAAATCGTGAGGTTCGGGGCTTTCAACAGTGGATGAAGAAGGCGGAGCAGGCTTCCGGACGGACCGCAAACTCTCTTTCTGTTCTTTGGCGACAAGCGCGCCGAATGCCTACAAGTCCGACACTCTGCCTGCCTCGTACCAGTGCGATAGACTCCGAAGATTCCCCGGCTGGTTACCTCCGCCGGAAAGTCATACAATCATACTTCGCTTGAAGGTTCCTGCTCATTTTTTGTTTGTAAAAGAGTCTACATTTGCGTATCGTCTCTTCAGGATTGTCGGAATCCAGCGGGCCGCTCGTCTAACCAAAACCGCAGCGCCGGCCATCCTAGCAAGGTAAGAGGAGGATTTGTGGGAGTTTCTGAAATACTCGCGGAAATCGATCGTGAGATTGCGCAACTGCAGCGGGCGCGCGCCCTGCTGAGTGGTTCCGTTGCAACCAAAGGCAAAAAGCCTGCCTCCCGTGCGCGCCGCGCAGCGGGAAAGAAGAAGCGCAACCTCACCCCGGAAGGACGGAAGCGCATTGCCGAGGCAGTGAGGCGGCGCTGGGCCGAACAGAAGAAGAAGGCCGCCTCAGCCAAATAGCTGGACCGCGCATAACTAGACGGCCAAATACAAAGCGAAGGGGGTTAGCTCATCCGCTAACCCCCTTCGCTCTGCCTGGAGTCTTTCCGATAACTTCGCTCAGATCGCATCGCCCGGCTTCCATGCCACAACCTCCGGGCTTCCGCCAAGAATCTCAGCCAGCGCCTCCGGCGTTCCGGTTAACTGCGGAAAGGTTCCAAAGTGCAGGGGAAGCACCATCTTTGGCGTCAGCATCCGTGCGGCCAATGCCGCCTCTTTCGGGCCCATCGTGTAGTGCCCTCCGATCGGCAGCATCGCCACTTCGGGATGGTAGAGCTCCGCGATCAGCTTCATATCGCCGAACACCGTCGTGTCTCCCGCGTGGTACAGCACCGGACCGTCGGCAATCGTCAACACGAAACCCGTGGCGACGCCAACATAGTGCGTCCCGCTCTCATCCTGCGCGCCGGCCGAGTGCTTGGCCTCCACCATCGTCGCCGCCACGTCTCCCAGCTGCACCGTGCCGCCCAGGTTCATGCCGATGGTCTTCCCAACGCCCTTCTCTGCCACGTACGCCGCAAGCTCATAGATGGCCACAACCGTCGATCCATGCTTCGTCGCCACCGGCACGGCGTCCGAAATATGATCCCCATGCCCATGCGTCAGCAGAAGGTATTCGATCTTCTCCGGCAGCATGAACGTCTTCGGATACTTCGGATTATTTGCGATAAACGGGTCAATCAGGATGCGCGTGCCTTTAGGCGTCTCCACCAGCACCGTGGCATGTCCCAGCCATGTAATGCGCGTGCCATTCAACAGACTCATACATCCTCCCTTTGTCGTGAAACCTTCGGGCGCGTGCGCAAACCCTTCAGCGCGTGATAATCACTTCTGAAACGCTGTCCTTGGCCAGAAACTGCCTGAACCCCGACCACTTTGCGAACAGCTTTTCGATGCTGCGGTTGGTGAACGCGCGCTGGATGGGGAACGCCTCTGCCCGCTGCACCTCCACGTCATCGCCCTCCGTGATGTGAAACCGGCAGTGCGTGGTCTCGTCGCCTTGCCGCCGCGTGTGGAAGAACGCAAGCACCTGCCCGCCAGCGTTCATCGATGCGTGCAGCCGCTCCACCACCGGCTCCACAAATGCCTGGGGCAGATAGTCGAGCGCCGTCCACAGCAGCACCACATCGAACGTTCTTCCTGAAAAATCCAGCGTCTGGCTCAAAAAGCCTTCCACGTCCCAGATCGGCGCGCCCTCCGCGTCCTCGCCTTTCTGCCACGTGCCCTTGCAGGCATCGGTCACAAGGTCCGCCAGAAAGATGCTGTGTCCCAGGCTGGTCAGATAGTTGATGTTCGTAGGCGAAGTCTGTCCCGCGTCGATCACGCGCAGGCCCGGATCCTCTTGCAGCCTCTTGCGCAGTGTCGCCCATCCGCCGGAGTGCCGGGGCACCCGCGGTCCGCTCAAGCCATGCCCCGTACGGGATGCATCGCCTTCCGGTTTCTTTTCAAACAAGCGACGAAGCACGTTTCATTCCCTTTGCTCGCTCTCCGGCGGCGCCGCGCGATGCCGCGTCCGGCGCCTCGCCCCGAGCCATTGGTTCAGACAGGAATCCATCGGCTCAGGCAGGCCCCGGCCCGCGATGCGGCTGTTCCGGGATCCAATGGCCGCCCGGGCGCGCGCCGGCCAGCCCTCCGCCGCTACACCCCTCCGGCAGGGACCCCGTCGTGGCTCCGCGCACCCTGCGTCAAATCCACCTTGCCCCGAAACACGGCGTTGTCTTCCACGGCCAGCCGCAACGCTTTCACGTCGCCTTCCACCACGCTGCCCGCGCGAAGCTCCACGCGACCCGTCGCCACAATGTTGCCTTGCACGCGGCCAAGAATCAGCACGTCCTTCGCAGTCAAATCGGCCGCCACATTCGCGTTTGGACCGATCGTCAGCCGGCCCTCCGCAAGGATTATGGTGCCTTCCAGCCGGCCGTCCACAATCAAGTCCTCGCTGCCCTTCACTTCGCCCCGGATCACCACCGTTTTTCCGATCCGGGCCTGACCATTCTCCGTTGCCATGGGTTGCAGTTCCTTCCGAGGCAGTTCTTCCGGCATCTTTCCGCTGTACCGGCGGGTGCGGCCTGCGCTTTCATGCCTCCAAAGCGGGGTACAGCTGCCGCAACACGTCCAATCCGGGGCATTGATGAAAGCGCCAGGGGCCCTGCCCGAACTATACGCAACCTAGGCCTCTCCCTTCAATTCCAGCAACCCACCCTTCTTCATCGCGTCTAATGGAAATATGCACGGAAACGGGGAAGCGCAAGACCGGAATCATGGCTAAGCCTACGCAGGTACTCGGCATTTTCTTGCTCCTGAACCTCGCGCCGATTTGCGCTGCGCCGGCTCGCGCTGCGGCAGAGGCGCCGGGTGCGTCGCTGGTGGACCGCGCCCTTGCCAACGAGCTGCGCAACGCGCGCGACCTCCAGCACCCCATGCGCTACGTGCTCCACAAATCCAGCCCCCGGCTCAGCACCACCAAGCTCATCGTCGAAACCACGGACGGCGCCGTCGCCCGGCTCGTCGCCGTGGATCGCAAGCCCCTCTCCGCTGCGGCAGAGCAGCGCGAACAGGCGCGCCTCGACGGCCTGCTCCGCAATCCCGACAACCAGCGCAACCGCAAGCAGCGCGAGGACGCAGACGCCCGGCGGGCCCTGAAGGTGCTGCGCGCGCTCCCGCTCGCCTTCCTCTACCAATTCGCCGGAACCGTCGACGAACCGCACGGAGTCCTTGACCGATTCACCTTCCTGCCCAACCCCGCCTACGATCCGCCGGATCTCGAAACCGCAGTCCTCACCGCCATGGCCGGCGAAATCTGGATCGATCCGGTTGACCAGCGCGTGGTGCGGCTGGAAGGTCATCTGCAAAAGGACGTGAACATCGGCTGGGGCATCCTTGGCCGCCTGGACAAAGGCGGCTGGATCATCATCGACCAGGCCGATGTCGGCGACGGCCAGTGGCGCGTCGTGCGCTTCCAGATGCAGATGAACGGCCGCATTTTCTTCAAGTCCAGGAATTTTGACACGCTCGAAGAGGAATCCGGCTTCGCACCCGTGCCTGCGAACCTCAATTACGTGCAGGGCATTCATCTGCTCCGCCAGGACCCGCCGCCTGCGCACTTCGCGCAACACTAACTTCTCTTCAAACGCAAAACGGCCCCGCCGCGTAGACAGGGCCGCAGGTTGAAAAGCTGCTTTCGCCTTACTTGATCCTCAGGAAGACCATGGCGAAGGTGAACAGCGTGAGTGACTCAATGAACGCGAGGCCGATCAGCATAAACATCAGCAGGCCTGCGCGCGTTCCAGGGTTGCGCGCCAGCGCCTCGGTGGTGGAACCCACGGCGCGCCCCTGGCCAAGGCCGCAAAGGCCTGCCGCCAGGCCCATGCCCAGGCCTACGCCGATTGGCCCCATGTTGATTACGGCCGAACCGCCGTCCGCAAACGCCGGAACGGCAAAGCACAGCGCCGCCAGCGCGATAAAGATCGATTGAAGTCTCTGCATAGTTCTCCTGCGTCCCTTGAGATTGGCCGCCAGTGGGTGGTTGAGGCTCACCGTGCTGGCCCCCTCACGCTTGCGGCCTTTCCGTCGGTCCGGAGCGGACGCGCTCTCCGGCGGAATCCTTTGTTTGCCGGGACTGTACCGATCCCGGCGCTGTCCTAGTGCTCGTGGGAAACCGCGAGCGACAGGTAAATCATCGAAAGCAGCATAAAGACATAAGCCTGCACCAGCGCCACCGCAAAGTGCAGTCCCAGAAAAATCGTCGGCAACACGATGGGGAACATCGAAAAGCAGATCAGCGTCAGCAGATCGCTCGCCAGCATGTTCGCGTAAAGTCGAATCGTCAGTGACATCACGCGCGCCAGGTGCGAAACAATCTCCACCGGAAACATCAGCGGCGTCAGCCACCACACCGGCCCCGCAAACTGCTTGAGATAGCCCAGCGGTCCGTGCTCGCGCAGCCCGTGAAAGTTGTAGTAGAGAAACGTCAGCGTGGCGATTCCCAGCGGAACCACCGGCTGGCTGGTGGGCGTCACAATGTGCGGAAACAGCCCGCCAAAGTTGTTCAGCAGCACAAAAAGCAGAATGCAGGTGACGAATGCCTGGAACCGCTCGTGCCCATGGCCGATCACCTGCTCGCCCTGGTTGCCCGTGAACTCGTGAATCATCTCGGCAAGCTGCTGCACCGGGTTCGGCCTTTCCACGGAAAGCGTCAGCCGCACAATCAGGAAAAACGCAATCAGCACGCACGCCACCAGCACTTCCAGCGCAAAGGTGTCATTGATGGCCGTGCCCGGGTCCGCCGGCACGCCCACCAGGTGCATGGCCCAGGCCGCAGCACCGCCGAACAGGTGATTCAGAAAACGTGTAATTCCAAGGGTCTCTTGCATGCAGTGGGTAAACCTTCCGTCTTCCGGCTGCCCGCGCGCTTCACTCCCGCAGCAGGCGCAGTGCCTCCCAGCCAAGGGTCGCAACGGCCAAACTCAGTCCGTAGAAAAGCGCTAAAACAGAGCCGTGGAAACACTTTAGGCTACCATAAATCACTCCGGCAAAGATGCTGAGCCGCAGCAGAAAGAACACCGCCGCCGAAGCCCCCGCACGCGAGGTTTTTTTCTCGTCCAGCCGGGCCTGGATAAACCGTGCCAACCGCCGCCATTCGAAGATGCTCGCCGTCGAAATCGCCGCCCCGCTGGCCAGCATTGCCGCATCTCGCCAGCCCGCCGCCACCCACACAACAATCGCCGGAACCGCACCTAAAATCAGCGTGTTGCGAATTGCTCTTTGAAGCATTGCTTCCAGGGCTGCGTCGGTCAGTTCCGCGCCCGGCTGCGTCTCTTCCGTCATTCCGTCTTTCCTCGGCCCTCGTCCCGGCTGGCGGCTTGCTGATCGGCCGGCTTATCGGCCGAAGGATCCGCCGTCCGCTCCCCCGTCTTCTCTGCGGCCAGCGCCAGCCGAATCACATAAATCAACCCCCCCACGCCGCCCAGAAGAATTCCCGCAAAGCCTATCCACGACTGGTGCAGCCGCTTATCCAGCCACGCGCCCGCCAGCCAGCCCACAATCGCTGTCACCGGCAGCATGATGGCGATCTGAATCATCTTTTCCGCTTCCACCACCGCCCGCAATCCGGGCGTAGTCTTCCCCGGCTTCTTGGTCTCCGGAATCGGACGTTGATAGGGCATCGGGAACTCTCTCCAAGCATACAGTCTGCACTTGCCAGCAGGTATACTTCCCTTTTGGGCCTTCGGCCTCATCACGGAAGGAATCAACGTGCTCGAATCGGAGTTTGAGCGCAGTCTTTTTGCGTTGCGCAGGGAAAAACTGGCGGAAATTGAAAAGCTGGGCCAGGCCGCCTATCCCAACCAGTTCGGCGCCTCGCACACCCTGCCCGTGGTCCGCCAGCAGTGGGACCAGTTCACCGCCGAGCAGCTCGACGCCGACCGGCCCACCGTTACCGTCGCCGGCCGCATCATGGCCATCCGCGCCCAAGGCAAGGCAGGCTTCGCCACCCTCCAGCAGGAGGGCCAGCGCCTGCAAATTTACGTCCGCCTTGACGCCGTCGGCGAGCAGGGCTTCGCGCTCTACAAGCTGCTCGACCTCGGCGACCACATTGGCGTTCGCGGTTACCTCTTCCGCACCCGCACCGGCGAACTCACCGTGCATGTTGAGCAGCTCACCTTCCTCGCCAAGGCCATGCTCGCGCTGCCGGAAAAATTTCACGGTCTGGCCGACGTGGAACTGCGCTACCGCCAGCGCTACGTGGACCTGTTCACCAACCTTGAAAGCCGCGAAGTCTTCGTCAAGCGCGCTGGAATCCTGCGCGCCCTGCGCCGTTTTTTTGATGAGCGCGGCTACCTTGAAGTGGAAACGCCCATGATGCAGCAGATCGCCGGCGGCGCCAACGCGCGGCCCTTCCGCACGCATCACAACACGCTCGACCAGGACCTCTTCCTGCGTATCGCGCCGGAGCTTTATCTCAAGCGCCTGGTCGTCGGCGGCCTCGACCGCGTCTACGAAATCAATCGCAACTTCCGCAATGAAGGCGTCAGCACCCAGCACAATCCCGAGTTCACCATGCTGGAGTTCTACCAGGCCTACGCCAACTACCACGACCTGATGCAGCTCACCGAAGATCTCATCGAATTCGTGGCCCGCGAGGTCAACGGCAGCCCCATGACCGAGTTCAACGGCCACACCATTGATCTTTCAAAGTGGACGCGCCTCACCATGCGCGAGGCGATCATCGAGTTCTGGCCGGAGGAAGCCGGCACACGGCCGTCGCTCGAGGATTTTTCTAGCTTGCAACGACTGATAGGCCTGGTTGACCGAGCGTACAACCATCTTGATTCAGAGCGACATTTACCTGGAGTACCGAACCCGGAGTATAGTGAGCGCATTCTGCATGCGGGGATGCTCAGGGCTAAACTCACTCAACTCAAATACGAGTTCCTCAAATGCTCCGCCCCAGGCAAAGCAACCTATCTAATGTTCGAAACGCTGGTCGAGCCCTTTCTTGTGCAGCCCACCATCATTTACGACTACCCCACCGTCGTTTCGCCACTCTCCAAGCAGAAGCCTGACGACCCCGACTGGGTCGAGCGCTTCGAGTTCTTCATCGGCGGCTTTGAAGTAGGCAATGCCTTCAGCGAGCTCAACGACCCCGTGGAGCAGCACAAGCGCTTTGAGCAGCAGCTGGCCGAGCGCGACCGCGGCGACGACGAGGCCCACCAGATGGACGAGGACTACGTGCGCGCCCTGGCCTACGGCCTTCCGCCCACCGGCGGCGAGGGCATCGGCGTTGATCGGCTGACCATGCTGCTCACCGGCTCGAAATCCATCCGCGACGTGATCCTCTTCCCGCTGATGCGCGATCGCGCGCAGACCTCCGGTTCGCGTCCAGAAGAATCCAGCGAAACGCCGGCCGATTCGCCCCAGTCATAGTCCACTCGGCACAACACGGAAGGAGCAGTCTCGTTTGAACATTCTCTTCGTCGGTGACATCTTCGGCAGCGCGGGACGCAGAATCGTTCGTGACCATCTCGGCCATCTGCGCAAGGCCCACAACGTCGATCTCACCATCATCAACGCGGAGAATGCCGCCGGCGGCTTCGGCCTTACGCCGCAGATCGCCGAAGAACTCTTCGACCTTGGTGCCGACGTGCTCACCACCGGCAACCACGTCTGGGACAAGCGCGAGCTGCTCGAGTACCTCGATTCCGCTCCGGCCGACAGCGCCGAGCGCCCCCGCCGCATCCTGCGCCCCGCCAACTTCGCGCCCGGCCTGCCCGGCCACGGCCTCTTCCAGGGAAAAACGCAGGGGGGAGTCGACTACGCCGTCCTCAACCTCATGGGCCGCGTCTTCATGAGCGGCGCCAACGACCCCTTCCACGCCGCCAACGACCTGCTGGCACAGGTCGCGGCCAAAGTCATCGTCGTCGATTTCCACGCTGAGGCCACCAGCGAAAAAGTCGCCATGGGCTGGCACCTCGACGGCCGCGTCACCGCCGTGCTCGGCACACACACCCACGTCCCCACCGCCGACGAGCGCCTGCTGCTGCACGGCACCGCTTACCAGACCGATGTGGGCATGAGCGGCCCGTATGACAGCGTCATCGGCGTCGACAAGGACATCGTCCTGCACAAATTTCTCACCGGAATGCCGGCCAAGTTCGAAGCCGCAAAGGGCAACCCCAAACTCTGCGCCGCGCTGGTCGCCTGCGACGCCCAAACCGGCCGCGCCACTGCCGTCCAGCGCATCATGCTGGGCGAGTAGTCGCGCCCAGACCCCCTCAATTCTCCGCAATCAGTCTCAGTTGGAGGCAGCGCCCGGCACCGTCCACGTCTTTGTCGCGCCAGCCCTCGCCGGCACAGGATGCACCACGCGCATGGGGGCCTGCGTATGCGCCACCTTCACCAGCCTGCCCTTATAGTTGAAGGTCAGCTTCCACTCCACAGGCTTCGTCTTGCTGGAGGAATCCGCAAACCGCATCACTTCCCCACCCTTTTCCTCAATCGCCAGCACAGCGCTCACCGCCGGCACGGGCCTTCCCAGCTTCGGCTGTGCGTAGGGCGGCGCTGTAATCGGGTTTGCCCCGGCCAGCGCCGCATAGCACAGCCCATTTTCGAGCCAGTCCGCCTTGTCGCTTCCGTGTTCCTCGGCGCGAATATGGTTGAACGCCGAAATTGTCAGCGCGTTGATCGGCGCCGGCGCAAAGAGCGAATAGCTGCGCTTCAGAATCGGGATGATCCGCACCCGCTGGCCATCGCGCGGAATCGAAACCGAAAACACCGTCACGTCATGCGCGCCATTGTTCCGCGTGTAGCGCAGAAACACGTGCCCAGGGAACGACGGGCACACCACCTGCTGATAACTCCAGTTCCCTTCTTCAAGGGAAAATCCACTCCAGTGCGCCCGCTCCGCCACAGAGGACTCGGCATCCGCCGCAATCAGCTTGTCCCGCTCGCTTATCCGGTCCTGCGGGATAAACTCAATCGCCCGCACCGCGTGGGAACGCTTCGAATCCGCACGAAACGGCTGCGGAGCCACGCCTGAGGGCACCTCCCAACTCTTCCCGGTGGTCGTTGTGCTCTGCGCAAACGCCGCGAAACAGGCCGCCGCGCCGCACAGCGCGGCCACCACGCACACGCTCCGGAATCGACGAGACCTCACGTCCCCAGAGTACCACTCAGGTTTGCACTCGCCCGGCGCCTCACAATGCCGCGCAAAAAAGAAGGGGCAGCCTGTTACGGCTGCCCCGGCACTTCTCAGGGTGTGGAATCGAGCTGGATCGCGATGGATCCTTGCGCGATTCGTCGGTTCTGCAAGCCCGTCTCAGCGGGAACGAGAGCGTGAACGCCTCCGCTCCACGGCGTGATGCGCCACCGGCTTCTTCTTCACCGGTTGCAGCACAACGCCGTCGCGCAGAACAATCTCAGCTCTCTGCACGGTGGTCGCCGTGGCGGGAATCTGCTTGTAGGTGTCGTAGGTGCCGTCCAGTTCGGCCGCGGGCTGTATGCCGAAGTCCGAGCCCGTCGCCGGAATATCCGCGCAACTCGTGGGGGCCTTCAGGTTCACGATGAAGTCCGGCGTGTTCGAGGACTTGGCGTCCTGCGTCACGGCAACCTTGATCTGGTTGGCCATTCCTTCAATCGTGATCTTGCGCACATGGCCGGTGTCGGCGAACAGCGGCGTGAGCTTGGCCAGATCGTCTGCCACACCATTCTTGGTGATGTAATCTTCCTGCGCCTTCAGCTCGGTCCCTTCGTTCTTCTGGAGGTCTTCGCAGGTCGTCGGGGTGGTCAGGCTCACCGTGTAGTCGGTCGCGCGCTCCTCGTGCACCGTTCGCCCCGCAAGCACCTTCACCTTCAGCGCGGTCACCGCGGAACCAATCACCGTGCCTGGGACCGGCGTCGGCTTGTTCTGCAGCACGGCCCACATCTTGTCGGCGTCATCCTTGGCGCCCATTGCCAGCACCGTTTCCTTGTCGGCGAGGGCAAGAGTGGTCAGGTCGGGCGTCGTCGCAAGCAGATCATGAATCTGTTCCGCCGGAGTCTTGGCCTTGGTAATCGCAAAGTCGCCCGGAGGGAACGTGGTCGCCTCCGCCTTCTGCTTGATTGCGTTCAGGCCGTCCAGCCCGCCGTGGTACTGCTTGTAGTAGTACTCAAGCTTCGGCTCGATTTGCGCCTTATAGGCCGGCGGCGCGTAATCCCACACGCGCGCGTAAAACCAGACAGCCTTCTCCAGATCGCGCGTCACTGGCTTGGTGTAGAGGTCGGCAAGCGATAGCGTGTCCACCAGGCCCGCCGTCTTTGACTCCTCATCGGTCAGCAGCATCAGCGAAGCGCGATATTCCTGAATGGCCGACTTGTAGTCCTGCTTGGAAACCGCGTCGTCCAGCGCGATTGTGGAGTGGAAAATCGGATAGGTCACGGCCGTCTGCTTCTTCCAGTCGTCGCCAGAAACGCCGGTGGGCTTGGGCACGGCCAATCCCTTGGTGGCCAGCGTCGCGGCGTCGTCGCAGGTCTCCGTATCGCTTGACTTGCCGGTCTTCGGATTCACTGACTTGGTGCAGGCCGCCTTCTTCAGATACACCGAAATATAGATGGCCTTCATATTGTTCGGATCCACCTGCAGCAGCCGGCTCGCCGCGCTCAGGGTCTTGTCTGGGTCGTGCAGCTGCTGGTAGGTGCCCATCAGCATATCCAGCACGGCATTCTTCACCACAGTCTGCGGGTAATTCTTCAGAAAGCTCTCGAGGGCTGCAGCCTTGGCCGTCGGATCGGTTTGGGTAATCGCCATCTGATAGGCGTTGTATTCGGCCGGATCCTTAAACGTGATCTGGTCCTGTGCGCGCAGCGTGGGCGCCACCATCAGGCCCAAGCCTGCCAGCGCCAACACAGATGCAAAGACAATCTTCTTCATTCAGTGCTCCTGGGAAATGCCGAAATGGGGATCATGACGCAATTACTCGCTCGGGGATATCGTATTCAGTGCCCTTACGGTCGAACCTTAGCATACACAGGGAACAGGCCCGGCGATTCCATTGCGGTGTTGGAAGGATTATAGAAAGCCTCGCCCCTTGTGACAAGCAAAGTCGACGGCCCGCATTCCGGCCAGGCCCCGCCCCGCGGTCCCAGGCCATCCGGCCTGATGTGCTGCCGCCACCCGGTTTTCCCTGCGACGCATCGTCGCATCGCCATCGTCCCGGCACGGTTTCCGGCCTGTCGCAACCTGCTGCCGCCGCTCTCGCGTCCCACCGCATATCGGCTTAGACACCGTATGGTACCAAAGAGTTCCCCACCTTTCGGTGGACTCCTCCTCCTCTATTGCAGAAGCCGCACCAGCTCCGCCTGCTCGGCCAGGAACGCATCGTGTCCATGCGAACTCGTCATCTCCCGGTAATCCACCTTCGTCCCCGCCGACCGAATCGTCTCCACGAACTCCCGCACGCACTCGGCCGGAAACAGCCAGTCCGAGCTGATTCCCACAAAGCTCAACTGCGACCGGATGCGCCCGAAGACTTCCTGCCTGGTTCGCCCCCCGCTCAGCGGGTCCCAGGTGTCCATTGTGCGCAGAATCGCCAAATACGCATTCGCATCGAACCGGTCCACAAACCGGTCACCCTGGTGGTCCAGATAGCCCGCAATGTCGAACCGGCCGCCAATCAATCCACCGGCCAGCGGATCCAGCTTCAGCGGGTCCTCCCCATTCCGGTTCGGATTGCGCGCATAACGCTCCTCGAACAATCCGGCCGACTTGTAGCTGAGCATTGCAATCTGCCGCGCCAGCGCCAGGCCAGTCTTCGGCGTCCGCTGCGGCAAATAGTAGCCGCCGTCCCAGTCCGGATCGTTCTGGATGGCCTTCCTCTGCAGGTGATTCAGGGCCAGCCCCATGGCATTCAGCGGCGCCACGGCAATCACCACCGACCGCTGCACGCGGCTCGGGTCCTGAATCGCCCACTCCAGCGCCTGCATCCCGCCAATGGAACCGCCCAAAACTAAACGCAGCCGCCGGATCCCCAAAGAATCCAACAGCTGCGCCTGCGCCCTCACATTGTCGCGAATCGAAACCAGAGGAAAATCCGGCCCGTACACCAGCCCAGTCACCGGATTCACTGAGCCGGGTCCCGTGGAGCCGTAACAGGAACCCAGCAGGTTGATACAGATGACAAAATCGTGGTCCAGCCGGAGCACCGCCCCCGGCGAAAAGACCTCTGGCCACCAGGACCCCACCAGGGCCGAACCCGAAAGCGCGTGACACACCAGCACGGCGTTGTCCCGCGCCGCATTCAGCCGCCCGTAGACGGCATAATGCAGCGTTGGGTTCGCCAGCGTGGTCCCGCTGTCGAGAGCGAAATTGCCGTCCAGCACAAAATCGCCCTCGTATGTCGGTTCCACCACGCTGGGCTTCGCCGGCGCGGCTTCACTCCTTTGCTCAGGATCGGTCATCGTCTTCATTATTGTGCCGCAAGTCCCGCCGCCTTTGCCTTGCCGGCAACCGTCTGGCCGTTGGCCGCCTCAATCGCCTGGTCCAGGTCGGCAAGAATATCGCGGACATCCTCGATGCCTACTGACAGCCGCACCAACTCAGGCGTCACGCCCGTGCCCGCCTGCTCTTCCACGGAGAGTTGCTGGTGCGTCGTGGAAGCCGGATGAATCACCAGCGACTTCGCGTCCCCGATATTCGCCACCAGCGAGAAGAGCTGCAGCGAGTCAATCAGCTTCTTGCCCGCCTCGTAGCCGCCCCCCGCAGTTCCGGATTTGATGCCGAAGGTCACCAGCGCGCTCTGCCCGTTCGGCAGATACTTCTTCGCCCGCGCATGGTACTGGCTCGACTCCAGACCGGGATAATTCACCCACTCCACGCCCGGATGCCCCTCCAGGTGCTTCGCCACCGCCAGCGCATTCTGCGAGTGCCGCTCCATGCGCAAATGCAGCGTCTCCACTCCCTGCAGAATCAGGAACGCATTGAACGGAGAGAGCGCCGCTCCTGTGTCCCGCAGCCCTTGCACACGCGCCTTCAGGATGAACGCCAGCGGTCCGAATGCCTCCGTATAAGAAAGGCCGTGATACGAGGGATCCGGCTCCGTGAACTCTTTGAACCGGCCCGACGCGGCCCAGTCAAACTTGCCCGCGTCCACGATCACCCCGCCGATGCTCGTCCCGTGGCCGCCCAGGAACTTCGTCGCCGAGTTCACCACGATGTCCGCGCCCCACTTAATGGGGCGCAGCAGCGCCGCCGAGGCCGACGTGTTGTCAATCACCAGCGGAACGCCCTTCTCGTGCGCAATCGCCGCCAGCTTCTCAATGTCCACCACGTCCAGCTTCGGGTTGCCCAGCGTCTCCGTGTACACTGCGCGCGTCTTTTCGTTGATGGCCGCGCGCAGCCCGTCAAAATCATCCGCATCCACAAAACGCACCGTGATGCCCAGCCGTGGCAGCGTGTAGTGGAACAGGTTGTAGGTGCCGCCGTAGAGCGAGGTCGTCGAAACAATCTCGTCCCCGGCCGAGGCCAGCGTCGTCAGCGTCAGCGTCTCCGCCGCCTGGCCGGATGCGGTCGCCAGCCCCGCCGCGCCACCCTCCAGCGCAGCCACACGCTTCTCCAGCACGTCCGTTGTCGGGTTCATAATGCGCGTGTAGATGTTGCCGAACTCCTGCAGCGCAAAAAGCCTTCCGGCGTGGTCCGCGCTCTGGAAAAGATACGAGGTGGTCTGGTAAATCGGCACGGCACGCGACCCGGTTGCGGGGTCGGGGCTTTGGCCGGCGTGAACGGCAAGCGTGGCAAGCTGCTGCTTGGTCTCGGACATCATGAACTCCTTCAGTTGCGATTCGCTCAGGATCTGCGGCGCTCTGGGGAATGCGCTCTCCGCATAAAAATGAAAAACCCGAATCCTATCTTTAAGGACCCGGGCCGTTGCTTGCTGGCTGAGTGTGCGCCTAGCGCATTCGCCGCTCCTCAGCCGCACGGACGGGTCCGCATGCCAAACACATACACATGGCCATGGCCTCCGCTCCGTGCTGCTGGTGATTCGGCATCAACCGCAGTATCCACTTAAGCTTGCACCCATGTCAACCCTCATTCATTCTTGCGCTTCCGCTACTCCCATCCTCGTTTACTCATTGCCCTTCCACACATGCGCTCCGGGCTGCGGCAACCCCACGTGCGCCAAGACCCGGCAAACGAACTGCCGCGCCATCTCCGTCGAATCTGCGGGCTTGTTGTAAAACGCCGGAATCACCGGGAAAATCGTCGCCCCTGCCTCGGCCGCCAGCGTCATGTTGCGCAAATGGATGCGGTTGAAAGGCGTCTCGCGCACGCACAGCACCAGCGGCCGCCATTCCTTCAGCGTCACATCCGCCGCGCGCGCAATCAGCGAGTTGGCCAGCCCATTGGCAATCGTCGCCAGCGTGCCCATGCTGCACGGCATCACAATCATTCCGTTCGAAGGATAGCTTCCACTGGCAATCGGCGCGCCAATATCCGAGTCCGCATGCTGCACAGTCTTGGCCGGCACGGCGCCCAGGAGTTTTTCCAGCAGATTATTCCGCCCGTTCACGCCCAACTCCTCGGCCATCACGCGCAGCGAGTTTTCTGACGCCACAAAATGCACCCGCTCCACGCGCGCATCCCGCTCCAGCGCCGCCAGCAGTTCCCTGCCCAGCACCGCACCCGATGCGCCCGTGATTGCCACCGTCAAATTCATCAAACCAACTGTCAAACCAACCGGCCCGTGAGGCGCCGGTTTGCAATTTCGGTCACACACTCCCTCGCGCTGCTACCGGAGGGCGATGAGGAGTTAACGGCTAGAGGCTAGAAGCTGCCTCATTAGCCCAGCGCCCGCTTGAAAATCGCATCCACGTTGCCCAACTGGCGCGTGTAGTCGAACGTCTTCGCCAGCTTCTCCGCGCTCAGCAGTGAAGTAATCGCTGCATCCTTCGCCACTTCCTCGCGAAACACCAAATCATCCTTCCAGGCCCGCATCGCGTGTCCCTGCACCAGCCGGTACGCATCCTCGCGCAGCATCCCCGCCTCGGCCAGGTCCAGCAGCAACTGCCCGCTGAAAATCAGCCCGCCCGTCGACTCCAGATTCCGCTTCATCCGCTCCGGGTACACCAGCAGGCGGTCAATCAGGTCCGTCGTCTTGGCTAACAAATAATCCGCCAGAATCGTCGAGTCCGGAAAAATCACCCGCTCGACAGAAGAGTGCGAAATGTCCCGCTCATGCCACAGCGGAACATTCTCAAACGCCGCCTGCGCATTGCCGCGTAGCACCCGCGCCAGCCCGCTTATCTGCTCGCTGGTAATCGGATTCTTCTTGTGCGGCATGGCCGACGAGCCCTTCTGTTTCTCAGAAAAATACTCCTGCGCCTCGCGCACTTCGGTCCGCTGCAGGTGCCGCACCTCCACCGCAATCTTGTCCAGCGTGCTGCCGATCAGCGCCAGCGTGGCAATGTAGGCCGCGTGCCGGTCGCGCTGAATCACCTGCGTGGCCACCGCCGCGGGCTCGAGGCCGAGCCGCGCGCAAATCCGCTCCTCGTGCTTCGGCTTCAGGTGGCCAAACGTGCCCACCGCGCCGGAGAGCTTGCCCACGCGCATTCCCTCCGCTGCCGCGTCAAATCGCGCGAGATTGCGCTGCATCTCGGCAAACCAGTTCAGCAGCTTCAGCCCGAAGGTCGTCGGCTCCGCGTGAGTTCCGTGCGTGCGCCCGATCGTCGGCGTATGCTTGAACTCCAGCGCGCGCCGCTTCAGCACCGCCAGCAGCGCCTCCAGCCCCGCGCGAAGCATCGTGGATGCTTCTTTCACTTGAAGTGCCTGGGCGGTGTCAACGACGTCGTTCGACGTCAATCCATAGTGCAGCCAGCGCGACTCCTCGCCCAGTCCCTGCTCCTTCAGGCTTTCAGCCACCGCCGTAGTGAACGCAATCACATCGTGCTTCACTTCGGCTTCGATTGCGGCAATCCGCTCCACGCGAAAGCCGGCCTTCTCTTCAATCGCCTTCGCCGCCGCCGCCGGAATCACTCCATCCTCGGCCAGCACCGCGCTTGCCGCCTGCTCCACTCGCAGCCAGCAGCGGTACTTGTTCTCTTCCGTCCAGATGCGCCCCATCTCCGGGCGTGTATAGCGATCGATCAAGCGCACGCTCCTGCCTCGAACCGGTCTTCTCGGCTCGCGCCAACCTTTGATTGTACGGGGAAAAACAGATTAGGGCCTGTTCACACTACTGGGGTGGATGGCGTTGCGAGCGAAAACGGGGCCAGACCGGGGCCCCCACGGACAGGTCTTCGTCCGTGGGGTGGGAGACGAGACGGAACCCGCAGGCTTTGGTGATTCCAAGGTCAAGGGTGACAACGAAGTCTGGCCCGGTTTTCTCCGCAACCCGGAGGGACGGGGCCAGTTTTCCCGATTTCGTTGTCGCTCGTCGCTCGCAGACGCCTGGTATGCGTCGCTCCTCGCTTCTAGAATTCGTAAAAACTGGCTCCCGTCGCCGCCATCCCAGTAGTGTGAACAGGCCCTAACTGCGGGGAATCCGCAGTCTGTCATGGAGCTCATCGTAAAGCAGCCCGCGCCCCGGCTTGTAGGGCTGAAACCATTCTCCGTCGATTACCAGCTGCGGAATCGCCCGCTTGCCCACGTGGCGCAGCAGCTCCGCCGAGGCCGCCGGGTCCTCATCCACATTGATCTCTGTGAACGCAATCCCATGCGACTCCAAAAACTGCTTCGCCGCCCGGCAATCCCTGCACCAGGCAGCCGTGTACATTTCCACCTTCATGTCCTCTATTTTACTGCGCCGGCGCTGCTACCATCGACTGCGATGACCGCCGACGAAATCAAAGCCCTGCTCGCGCTTGAGCCGCACCCGGTTGAAGGCGGCTCCTTCCGCCGCACCTATACCTCGGCCACCGCCGTCCAGCTCGCCCGCGGCGTTCGCCCCGCCGGAACCGCCATCTACTACCTGCTCGAACCTGGCACATTCTCTGAGATGCACGTCCTCACCTCGGACGAAATCTTCCACTTCTATGCCGGCGACCCCGTCGAAATGCTCCAACTCTATCCCGGAGAGCGCTCCGCGCTTTTCACTCTTGGACCCGATTTGAAGGCGGGACAAAACGTCCAACTCGTCGTCCCCGCCGGAGTCTGGCAGGGCACGCGCCTCCTCGGCGAGGGCAAGGTCGCCCTCCTCGGCTGCACGGTGACGCCCGGCTTTGACTTCGCCGACTACCGCAACGCCGACGCCGACGAACTCATCGCAAAATGGCCGCATCAGGCAGAACGGATCAACGCGTTGACCAGACGCTGACGCGTCTCCCTTGCTGCCTGCGTCAAAAATCCTGATGGCTCTGCATCGGCATCGATGCGCGCACGGCGTTCAACATTGCAAGAAGATCGATGACCTCCTGGCCGATGGCGCCCTCCAGCGGAGGCAGGTATCCCAGGGCCGCTGCCACCATTCCCAGCGTACTCAGCGCCATTCCCCCCACGGCGCTCTGCAGCGCTATTCGTCGCATGCGCCTGCCAATATGCAGCAGATCGTTAACCTTCCCCAGGGTTGGATCCAGAATCACGGCCCCGGCAGCTTCCGCCGTAATATCGCTGTTCTGGCCGAATGCCACCCCCACCGTGGCTGCCATCATGGCCGGCGCGTCGTTGATGCCGTCACCCAGAAACAGCGTGGGCGCTTTTTCTGTCTCGGAGCGGACAATCCTCAACTTCTCCTCGGGCTCCAGGCTCGAACGCACATCGTCAATGCCCACAATCTCGGCCAGGTGCCGCACCTCGGAATCGCGGTCGCCCGAAAGAATCATCAGCTTCGTCACGTTGTGCCTGGACCTCAGGTGGCTCATGAACGGCTTCCCTTCCGCCCGGGGCCGGTCATGGAAGCGCAGCAGGCCCGCCACGCGATCATCGATCACAATCACGCACTCCATCCCTGAGGTGATTTTGGGCAGAATCGCCGCCATCTCCGGCGTCAGCTTCCGTCTCCCGGTCACAAGAATCCTCTTGCCTTCAATATGCCCCGAGAGACCTTGCCCCGGCTTCTCGCTGATGTTCTCCACATTCTGGAGCACAATCTTCCGCTCTTCGGAAGCGCGCAGAATGGCGCCGGCCAGCGGATGCTTTGAGTACTGCTCCAGGCTGGCCGCGTCGCGCAGAACACTCACCTCATCTGCGCCGGAAAAGCACAGAACCTCCGTCACCACGGGCTCGCCATGCGTCAGCGTGCCCGTCTTGTCGAACATCATTGTCCTGACCTCTCCCACTTTTTCCAGCACCGCCGGCTTCTTGATCACGATGCCGCGCCGTGCTGCAAGGGAGATGGAGCCGATGATCGAAACGGGGATCGCCAGCAGCAGCGGGCACGGTGTCGCAATCACAATGACGCTGAGAAAATGCTCCGGATTCCCGCTCCACCACCAGCCCGCCAACGCAACAACCACCGCAACAGGTGTGTAGACGGCGCCGAGCCGGTCAGCCATGCGGCGAATCCGCGGTGGATTCTCCTCCGCCGTCCGCATCACCTCCATAATGCGTGCGTACCGCGAATCAACAGCCCGCTTATCCGCCACAATGGAAAGCGCCGAGTCCTCATTGAGCGCGCCGGAGATCACCTGGGAACCCGCAATCTTGCGGATGCGGAAAGGTTCACCGGTCAGGAATGACTCATCCATCGTGCCTGACCCGGCTTCAACCGTCCCATCCACCGGGCAAATCTCATGCGGAAAGACCACAAGGTGGTCCCCGACAGCAATCTCTGTCACTGCCATGTCCCGTGCAATTCCGTTCACCACCCTATGCGCCACACTCGGCATGCGCTTGGCCAGCTCCGTCAGTACGGCGGAGGCGCGCCTGGTCGCGAATTCTTCAAGCGCCTGCCCGCCCGAAAGCATCAGCACGATGATGGTGGCAACCAGGAGCTCGCCCATCATCGCCGCCGTCACAATCGACAACCCAGCCAGGAAGTCCGCGCCGAACCGCCTTTCAAGCAACTGCTTGACCAGTTCGTAGAGCAGCGGCACTCCACCCGCAATCACCGCGATCCATAAAGGTAGCGATGGAATCAACCCTTTCTCATGCAGCCCGAAGCGGAGCACAAGATACAGCGCAATCGCGAGCGACGATAGGACAACCGAGATTCGGTTCCACCTGAGCGTCAACGAGCGGTGAAAGAGCTCATTCCTGTTGCCCATTGCTGCACTCCTTTGGCCCAACGAAGGCTAGACGCGCGATTGTGGCAGCAATTGTCGCACCTGGTGGTCACCTTGGGATGTGACGCACGACATGGTGGGGCACGCGAGGTGCTGACCCGCTCTCAGCGCCGCTCGCGAAAAAAACTCCGCAGCAGCTCCGCGGCTTCCTCGGCCATCAATCCCTGCTCCACGTGCATCTGGTGGTTCAGCTTCGGATGATTCAGCACGCTGAGCACTGACCCGCACGCGCCGGCCCTGGGGTCCGCCGCGGCGAACACCAGCCTGTCCAGCCGGGCATGAATCATGGCCCCGGCGCACATCGCGCAGGGCTCCAGCGTCACAAACAGCGTGCATCCGCCCAGCCGGTAATTCCCCAACGCCGCCGCGGCTGCCCGCAGCGCCACCATCTCCGCGTGCGCCGTCGGATCGTTCTCGCGCAGCACCCGGTTTTGCCCGCGCGCCACAACCTCGCCATCGCGTAGCACTACAGCGCCGATCGGCACCTCGCCCGCCGCCGCCGCCGCGCGAGCTTCTTCCCGCGCCGCCTCCATCGCTTCTTTATCGGTCATTCTGCCTTGATAGTAATGCCGGCCGGGGTCCCTGCGGACGGGTCTTCGTTCGCGGGGCGTGCGGCCGGCTGCTGCTGCGTCATGCAGTGCAGCGCCCCCAGACCCCAGATCAGGTCCACTGAGTGAATCCCGATCACCTCGCGCCCCGGAAACACCTCCGCCAGCGTGTTCAGCGCCACGCGGTCATTCGGATCGTGAAACGTCGGCACCAGCACCACGCCGTTCGCCACATAGAAATTCGCATAGCTCGCCGGAAGCCGCTGTTTGCGAAAAACCACCGGCCGCGGCAGTGGCAGCTCGACAATCTCGAAGGTCTTGCCCGCCAGGGTGCGCGCCGCCTTCAACCGCGCCAGATTCTCCTTGAGCGGCGCGTGATTCTCGTCGCGAGCATCCGGCTCTACCGCAGTCACAATCGTCTCGGGCCCCACAAACCGGCTGATGTCGTCCACATGGCCGTGCGTGTCGTCGCCCGTCACCCCGCGTTCCAGCCAAATCACCCGCTCCACGCCGAGATACTCGTAAATCGCCTGCTCCAGTTGCGCCCGGCTCACGCCCGGGTTCCGCTGCTGCACCTCGCTCAGCAGGCACTCCTCGGTAGTCAGCATCGCACCCGCGCCATTTGAATCAATCGACCCGCCTTCCAGCACCAACCGCCGCAATTCTCCTGTCGCAAGCTGCACGGCAGGTGCCCATTCGGGCACGCCCAGCATCTCAGCCACGCGGCCAGGAATCAAATCATCCCTCCGCCAGTCGTCGTATTTGGCCCACGCATTGAAGCGCCAGTTCGTCACGGCAAGCTGCCCGGCAGCGTTGCGCACAAAGATCGGCCCCGAATCCCGCGTCCATACGCGATCGGTCGGCCAGGCGTGAAACTCCACGCTGTCGAGCTCAGCCCCCGCCCCCCGCAGAATTCCTTCTGTGCGCTTCTGCGCCTTCTCGTCCTGCACCAGCATGTGTACCTTTTCGTGAGCCGCCAGAATGCGCACAACCTCCGCGAAGACCCACGGAATGGGCCCGAACTTTCCCGGCCAGTCTTCACGGTTGTGCGGCCACGCCAGCCATGTGGCCTCGTGCGGTTCCCACTCGGCCGGCATGCGGTAGCCCAGCGCGCGCGGCGTACCCTCGGGTGTCGTAGCGCTCATTGCTCGCCCGCGTCCCCGTCCGTCTCCAGATAGCGCTGCGTCATTCCCCCATACGCATCGATGCGCCGGTCGCGCAGAAACGGCCAGTTCCGCCGCGTATCCTCCAGCAGCGCAGGGTCGACCTCGCCCACCAGAATCTCCTCAGCGTCATGCGAGGCCCGCGCCACAATCCTTCCAAACGGATCGGCGAGAAAACTTCCGCCCCAGAACTCCAGTCCCGGCCCGTCCGCGCAATTTCCCATCACGTCGCCGTTCTCGTGCCCCACGCGGTTCACCCCGGCCACATAGACCCCATTGGCAATCGCGTGCGACCGCTGGATGGTCTGCCACGCATCGTACTGCGCCGCACCAAACTCGTCCTTCTCCGCCGGATGCCATCCAATCGCCGTGGGATAAAACAGCACCTCCGCGCCCTTCAGCGCCGTCAGCCGCGCGCCCTCCGGATACCACTGGTCCCAGCACACCAGCGTCCCCACTTTCCCGAACTCCGTCTCCACCGCCTTGAATCCCAGGTCGCCCGGCGTGAAGTAATACTTCTCGTAGTAGAGCGGATCGTCCGGAATATGCATCTTCCGGTAGACGCTCGCAATCGATCCGTCCAAATTCAACGTCACTGCCGTGTTGTGATACAGCCCCGCTGCCCGCCGCTCAAACAACGACGCGATAATCACCACCCGCGCCTCGCGCGCCGCCTCGCCCAGCCTCGCCGTCGATGGGCCTGGAATCGGCTCCGCCAGATCAAAAAGCCGAATATCCTCGCGCTGGCAGAAGTACTGCGCCCGGAAAAGCTCCGGCAGGCACACAATCTGCGCGCCCAGCCGCGCCGCCTCGCGAACGTGCCGCACTGCAGCCGCCAGATTGGCCTCCGGGTCCCGGCCCATGCGCATCTGCACCAATCCCACCTTGTAGTTGCGCCGCTCCGTCACGCGAGTCCGTCCTTCCTTCCCGCCATGCAGCAAGGCCAACCCTCAATGCTCGTGAGGATTGGCCTCCATTCCTTTGATTCCTTCTTCGGCCAATAGACCCTTCACCGACTCAGCTGTTGTCCAATAGCCCGCTGCATGCAATGCCTACTCTTCCAGTATCAGCACCGCCGCGGCAATCGTCGTTGTCCACCGTCCGCGCCGGTCTCCCACCGCCGATTGTGTCACGTTGCTCGTCCGCACAATTTTGTTGGAGATCCGGTAAATCTCTTTCTTCTCATCCCAGCTCTTGTCCTGATCGAATTCCACGTCCAGCGTCGTCGCCAGCATCTCCGCGGCCAGTTCCTCGGCATACTCCCCCGCCTGGTCTTCGGTCTCGCCAAAGCTGTGGTGCTCGCTCAGATACCCATACGTGTTGCGGTCGGCAGGTATCGCCACGCCGATGCTCGAAACCACAAGCCGGTGCGGCTCACGCGTGGAGTTCTCCGCAATCACGGCAAACACCACCTCGCCGTGGTTCAGATATTTCAATCCTTCTTTGCGGGGAATCACCTTGCACTGCGGCGGAAAAATCGACGACACGCGAACCAGGTTCTGTGACGCGATTCCCGCGTCCCGAAGGGCCAGTTCAAATGAGGTCAATCGCTCCTTGTGTTTACCCACGCCCTTGGTAAAAAAAAGCTTCTTCGGGACCATGCTTTTTCCCAATTTCTATGTGTCCTCCGTGCAGTTGACGCTCTTGGAAGTTTTGGAATGTACCCGCATGAGTGTATCGCATTCCGCAACCTGGAAACAGGCCTCGTCGCGAATTCATCCCACTTTCACAACACGCTCATTCCCGCGCGCTTGCACCGCAACCTCGCTCCGTCAAATTCCTCTCCCGCGCGGCTCGCTCCCACGCGCCGTTCCCCATCCAAAAAATTGCTTCGGAACTTTTTCCCGCAACCCGGTTTCAATTCCTCATGAAGGGTAAATCCACGCTCGCGGTTTCTGCGCTCTGTGCCGGACTTGTCGGTGCCGGACTTGTCGGTGTGGCCGCGGCCCAGCAGCCGTCGGAAAAGCCCTCCCCTTTAAAGCTACGGCCAACCTTCCTCCGGCGCTTCGCCGGCTCCATCGCCGGAGGACCACGCCCCGCCGCGGCTTTCCCCAGTTCCGCTTGAGTGGACTCCACCCGCTCTCATGGCCATCAGCGCGCGCGTAACCACAAAAACCAGCTTCACGCTCGACCGCACCCTCCTTCAGGTTGCCGCCGGACTCATGCCCGACTCCGAAGCCGACGACCGCCGCGTCATCAACAAGCTCGACGGCGTCAGCGTCCACTTTCTCCGGTTCAGCCAGGAAGGCATTCCCGACGAAGACGCGGTCGCCTCCATCGGCGCCGCCTACCACGTGCGCGGCTGGAAGCACGTCGTCACCTCCACCGATCGCGGCGGCCCCGTGCATGACCAAACCACCGACGTCTGGGTCGTCCTCGACGGCACGAACGTGCGCGGCGCGGTCATCCTCGCGGAAACGCCCCGCAGCCTCGCCCTCATCACCGTCGCCGGCAACATCAGCCCCGTCGATCTGCTCCACCTCCGCGGCCACTTCGGCATTCCCCGCTTCAGCGACGACGGCCTGCACAATCGCCGCAACTGGTAATCCGCGCCGGACCCCGCGTTGCCTCCCCGAATCGCCAACTGGTACCCTTTCAGTGCGACTGTTCTCCGCGAAAGGGCGCTAGAAAATCCATGCAAACCTCCTATAACGGGCTGGAGTTACCCAAAGACGGCCAACCCATCCAATACGCCAACGGCCAGTATCAAATTCCTGACAACCCAATCATTCCCTTCATTGAAGGCGACGGCACCGGACGCGACATCTGGAAGGCCTCCCAGCGCGTCTTCAACGCCGCCGTTGAAAAAGCCTACGGTGGCAAGCGTGCCATCAAGTGGTTTGAAATCTTTGCCGGCGAAAAGGCCTTCCGCCAGTTCAGCACCTGGCTGCCGGACGACTCGGTCGCCGCCGCGCGCGACCTCCGCATCTCCATCAAAGGGCCGCTCACCACGCCCGTCGGCGGCGGCATCCGCTCGCTCAACGTGGCGCTGCGCCAAATCCTCGACCTCTACGCCTGCGTCCGCCCCGTCAAGTACTACCAGGGCGTGCCCAGCCCCGTGAAGCATCCTGAGAAACTCAACATCGTCATCTTCCGCGAAAACACTGAGGATGTGTACGCCGGCATCGAGTTCAAGCAGGGCTCGGAGGACGCAGCCCGCCTCATCAGCTTTCTGAACGACGACCTGCTCAAGGGCAGCAAGAAAAAAGTCCGCACTGACTCCGGCGTCGGCATCAAGCCCATCTCCATCTTCGGCACCAAGCGCCTCGTGCGCTATGCTATCCAGCGCGCTCTCGAAACCGGCCGCAAAACCGTCACCCTGGTCCACAAGGGCAACATCCAGAAGTTCACTGAGGGCGCATTCCGAGAGTGGGGCTACGAGGTCGCCACGCAGGAGTTCCGCGACCACATCGTCACCGAACGCGAAAGCTGGATCCTCGGCAACCTCGAAGCCAACCCCGGCCTCACCGTGGAGCAGAACGCCGCGCTCATTGAGCCCGGCCTTGAGTTCGGCTCTCCAGGCTTTCGTGACGAGGTCTACGCCGAAGTCAAGTCCGTCCTCGACTCCATCGGCAAATCGCACGGCAACGGCGCGTGGAAGTCGAAGATTCTCGTCAACGACCGCATTGCCGACTCCATCTTCCAGCAGATTATCATCCGCCCGTCGGACTACAGCATCCTTGCCACCTCCAACCTGAACGGCGACTACATCTCTGACGCGGCCGCGGCGCAGGTCGGCGGCCTCGGCATCGCGCCCGGCGCCAACATCGGCGATGGCTTCGCCGTCTTCGAGGCTACCCACGGCACCGCGCCCAAGTACGCTGACAAGGACGTCATCAATCCCGGCTCGGTCATCCTCTCCGGGGTCATGATGCTCGACTTCCTCGGCTGGAAGGAAGCCGCCGCGCTCATTGAAAACGCGCTGGAAAAGACCATCCTCGACAAGTTCGTCACCTACGACTTTGAACGCCAGCTCACCGGCGCAACCAAGGTCGGCACCAGCCAGTTCGCCACCCACATCATCGACCACATGTAACACGGAACAGATTCCGGGTCTTTATTCCTGGAGGAGAGAGCATTTATGAGAAAAAAGGTAAGTATCGTCGGCGCAGGCAACGTGGGCGCCACTGCAGCACATTGGATTGCAGCCAAAGAACTGGCCGACGTGGCCCTCATTGATGTCGTCGAAGGCATTCCGCAGGGTAAGGCCCTGGACCTGCTCGAGGCCATGCCCATCGAGAAGCGCGACGTGCACGTCGAAGGCTCCAACGATTACGCCGCCACCGCCAACTCTGACATCGTCGTCATCACCGCCGGCATTCCGCGCAAGCCCGGCATGAGCCGCGATGACCTGCTCCACACCAACTTTAAAATCATGTCGGATGTGGTACAGAAAGTCGTTGCGCAGTCGCCCGAGTGCATCCTCATCATCGTCTCCAACCCTCTTGATGCCATGGCCCAGACCGCTTTCCGCCAGGCCGGGTTCAATCGCGAACGTGTCATCGGCATGGCCGGCATACTCGACTCGGCCCGCTTCCGCACCTTCATCGCGGAGGAACTCAAGGTCAGCGTCGAAAACGTCACCGCCTTCGTTCTCGGCGGCCACGGAGACACCATGGTTCCGCTGCCGCGCTACTCCACCGTCGCCGGCATTCCCATCACCGAGCTCATCGCGCCCGACCGCCTGGAGCAGATTGTCCAGCGCACCCGCGACGGCGGCGCAGAGATCGTTAAGCACCTGAAAACCGGCAGCGCATTCTACGCGCCTTCGGCCGCGGCAACCGAAATGGTCGAGGCCATTCTCAAGGACAAGAAGAAAATCCTCCCTTGCGCGGCCTATCTCCAGGGCGAGTACGGCATCGAGGGCTACTACATCGGCGTGCCGTGCAAGCTGGGCTCCGCCGGGCTCGAGCAGATCGTCGAAATCAAGCTCACCCCTGAAGAGGATGCCTCGCTCAAGAAGAGCGCCGCCGCCGTCAAGGAGCTCTGCGCGGTCATCGGCGTTTAGAAGCGCCAGCGCGGCTATTCACTTCAACTGAATAGCCGCGCATCCCTCCACCAAACTGTTGAGACGCCACCCAATCCATTGGGTGATGACTCCGGCTATCCTCGCGTCTGATAATCCACTGAAACCAATCGATCCCTTCCCGCGTTCTGCCCCCCTTGGCAGGCACGGAGACACAATTGCATGCCCGGAACATTATGCCAAGACCGCGTGTCACGCTGATGCTCGGGCCTGTACATCGCTCCATCTCTCGGCAGGTGGATATTTTCAGGAGAGTCATGTTCCGCGGAATCGCATTCATTACCCTTTGCGTCGTAGTTTCAGCCGTCCCGGTAGTGGCACAGAGCAACTACGCTATGGTGGGCGGGTCAATCCTGGATCCTGAGCATCATTCAGTCACCGGTGCGCACGTCAGCCTCACCGCCTCCGCCACTGGTGCACGGCGCGAAGTCACTTCCAACGAAGCTGGCTTGTATGAGATTGCGGATCTGCAGCCCGGCACATACACATTGTCGGTTAACAGTTCCGGGTTCGAGCGGGCAACACAAACAATCAATCTCGAGGTCGGCCAGCAGGCAACCCTCGATATGCATCTGCGTGTCGGGTCAGACACCCAGACGGTGAACGTTCAATCTTCCGGAGAGCTTCTAAAAACTCAGGATGCCAGCGTGGGTGCAGTCGTCGATCAGCGCGCCATTAATTCTCTGCCCCTCAATGGCCGCATGCTCATTGATCTTGTGCTCACCGTTCCCGGCGCTCACATGAGCCATGGCGCGGGCACCGGAGACACGAACCCGCTCTACTGGAGACCGGGACAACGTTCCGCTGTAAGCATCGGGGGCGACCGCCCCAATGCCAACTACTTCCTGCTGGACGGGGCCACCAACACCGATCCTACCTTCAATACCCAGAATTTTTCCGCCTCGCCTGACGCCGTCGAGGAATTCCAGGTGGAGATCGGCAGTTACTCAGCCGATATGGGCGGCGGTGGTGGCGGCCAGATTAACATCATCACACGCTCCGGCTCGGCCAACTTCCACGGAACCGCCTACGAGTTCCTACGTAACGGTGCGATGGATGCCACCTCATTTAACCAGATGGGTAATAACTTTCTGGTTCAGAACAACTTTGGCGCGTCCATCGGCGGGCCAGTTAAACATGCGCGCAACACCTTCTTCTTCGTCAACTATGAAGGCCTGCGCAACGCCGAAACCATCACCGCAATTGATACCGTGCCAACCGCCGCCGAGGTCTCCGGAGACTTCAGCCAGAGCGGCGTTAACATCTATGATCCCAACACTACCCAGCCAAATCCCAGCTTCAACCCGAGCCTGCCCGCAAGCCCATCCAATCCCCAGTACATCCGTCAGCAGTTTGAGTACAACGGGGTCAAGAACGTAATCCCGCCTGACCGGATCACGCAGGCTGCTTCAATCATGCTCACCGAGTACACACCCCAACCGAATACCGGCAACATGGGTGGCATGAGCATGATGGGTCAGCCCACGGTGGTCGGCACTGGCAATGACGCCAACAACTATCTCGACGCGCGCAAGCAGCAAATGTTTACCGATCAGGGAACAATCCGCATCGATCACAACTTCGCCAACGGCGATATCGCATTTTTCCGCTATTCTGCATCCGGCGAGCACGGATTTCATCCCCAGGGCCTGCCCGGTTTTGGCTTTTATCATGATGACCTCTCGCAGCAGGGCATCCTTGCTTGGACACATATTTTCAATTCACATCTGGTCAATTCCTTCTCTGGAGCCATCTCGCGCCTGGTGATGGAGCACTCCACTGAGAGCGCAAACCGCAAAGACATTGTCACGCAGCTCGGCATTACGGGAACGGGCTTTGGCGGGCCAGCAGCCTGGGGCGCCCCTTATTTCACGGTGCAGGGCTATTCGCCAATGGGAGACAACTATATCGCCACTCCCATGCACGCCTGGGACACCGTTGTCGAAGGACGCGACTCTATAAATTGGCAGATTGGACGGCATAGCGCCAAATTTGGCGGAGCATATCAGAGGTTCATCTGGCCCATGTGGGGCTTCTTTCAGAATCGCGGCTTCTATCAGTTCACCAATGGCTATACGACCCAGTACGCCATGAACGACGGTAAGTCCGGATCGGCACTTGCCAGCTTTCTGCTCGGCTTGCCCTCTGCACGCCAGGGCCAAGCCGGTGTGCCTCAAATGGATCTCCGGCAATGGTATGCAGATGGCTACGCGCAGGATGCCTGGCGTGTGACAACCACCACAACGCTCTCATACGGATTGCGATATGAGTACATGAGCCCTCTCGTTGACATCCGCTATACGAATAGCAATCTTGACCTCAGCACCGGAACGCCAAGGGTCTTTATCGGCGGGCAGGATGGATATCCCAGTGGTCTTATGTACCCAAATCGCGCCGCTTTCGCTCCGCGCCTGGGCCTTGCTCAAAGCATTCCATCTCTCGGGCTCGTTGCGCACGTGGCCTATGGAATCTTCTATACCCCAGTAGACATGAATACTTGGTGCAATCAGCGTCACAACGTTCCTTACGTCTTCCCCATGACGTCACAGAGTGACCCGTTCCTGCCCAGCATCACAACCCTCAACTTCCCTGCTCCCGTCCTGGGGCAAACTGTCGTCAGTTTCACTGGACTCCAGCTCCATGCGCCGGCTCAGTACATTCAGCAGTGGAGTGCATCCCTTGAAAAGCAGGTCGGCTCTGAGACTACTGTCGAGGTCGGCTATCTCGGCTCCGGCGGCTTCCATCTCCAGCGCGCACACCTGATCAACAACGCGCAGCCGGGCGCTGGACTTATCCAGCCGCGTCGCCCCTTCCCCAAGATCAGCTTTGTAGACAACACGGTCTTTCCTTCTTCCACCACCGTCACCAGTTCCACATTCCCCGTCAGCACGATCAACCTGCTTGAAAACACCGCCCAGAGCTGGTATGACGCTGCATACGTGAATGTGCGCCGCCGCTATACCAACGGCCTAAGCTTCCTGGCCAATTTCACTTTTGCCAAATCACTCTCGAATGCGCCGGACTTTCGTTCACCCATGTTTGAGTCCGCGGTTCCCCAGAACAACGATGACCTGAACGCTGAAAAGGGGCCCGCCTGTGACCTGCGCGATCGTCTCGCGGTCAGTCTGGTTTACAGTCCTCGCCCCCTCGGAATCAATCGCCTTACCCGCGCCATTAGCAGCAACTGGCTCGGCTCTGTGGAATATCAGGTACAAAGCGGTTGGCCCCTCACCATCTCGGTCTTTGGTGACACTGCAAATGCCGGAACAGTTGTCGGGGAGAATCCCATCCGCGCCAATTCCACCGGTCAGCCGGTCTTTGGTCCTGGCACGCGCAACGCAGAAACATGGTTCAATCCTGCCGCCTTCGTCACGCCGCCCGCTTACACCTACGGTAACGTGGGCCGCAATTCAGTTTACGGGCCCGGTATGCAGACAATGGATATTGGCCTGACACGTTCCTTTGACGTTACGGAGAAAGCACGCTTTGAGGCGCGTGCGGAGTTCTTTAATGCGCTCAATCACACCAATCTTGACATCCCCAATCGCTTCGTCAACACCTCAAGCTTCGGCGCCATCACCGGCACCGCAAGCCCCGGACGAGAAATTCAGATGAGCGCGCGAATCAGCTTCTAGTTCCCATTGTGCCCAATGTCCCGGCGGTGCCTTACTCCAAGAATCCCCTAACATCCGGACCGATCTGCTTCGTGCACTGCCGCGGCGCAAGGTGTCCGCAGCCGGGAATCACGTCCAGCGCCGACTGCGGCACGAGCCGATGAATCGTCTCGCCCTGCGTCACCGGCGTAATCGCGTCCTTCTGCCCCCACACCAGCAGCACCGGCACGGCCAGCTTCGGCAGCAGCGCATCGGTCGTGTCCTTCCCTGTCAGCATCGACGTCATCGCCCGCTGAATCACCCACCCATCCTGCCGCGTGATCCTCACAATGTCTTTCGCCACAAAACCCGGCACCTTTGACGCATTCGGAGTCAGCAGCGCATTCAACTCGTTCACCTCGGCCACACTCTGCGGGGTAAACAGGCTCGTATTCCACTTCGGCTTCACATAAATTCCCGCGCTGTCAAACAGCATCAACCTCTTCACGCGCTCCGGATGCTCCACCGCCACCAGTTGCACAATCCAGCCGCCCATTGAGCATCCGCCCAGGTCCACCTGCTTCAGCCCCAGCGCGTCCAGAAAGCCTACCACCACGCCCGCCTCGTCCCGCACCGAATAGGAAAAATCCGCCGGCTTCTCGCTCTTCCCATAACCCGGCAAATCCGGCATGTACACGCGAAATCCCGCCTTCACCAGATACGGCGCAAGATTTGCCCAGTCCTCTGACCGGCCTCCCAACCCATGCACCAGCACCACCACCGGCCCCTTCACCGGTCCCATCGCATAGTAGTGCACGCGGTAGCCCTCCACCGTCGTTGTCCGGCTCGCCGCCCCCTCCAGGGCCATGCGCGCTTCGGCCAACTTCTGAAATATCTCGACCGGCCGCTCCCAGAGCATCGCGCCCGCCGCCAGCAGCCCAGCCAGCACCACACCCGCCGTCCATTTCAGCGCTCGCTTCATCGGCCCTCCTTTTGCTCCAGTGCACGAGCTCGCTGCCAGGCAGCTTCCATTACCCGCACCGTAATCGGCTCCAGCGCCAGCGCGCTGTGGCTGTTCCATTCGGCTCGCTCCACCCAGCGCACCTCGTCCGCGTCTGACGCAGCCTTCAGCGAGCCGCCCTTCACGCGGCACAGGTAGTCCGCAATCACATAGTGGTAGCGCACCCGCTCCCCCTCCGGCGTCTCTTCCCAATGAATCCGGTCCAGCAGCTCAATCAGTTCCACCGGCTCCACCTCCAGCTCCGTCTCCTCCCGCACCTCGCGTACCACGCCGTCCTTCAGCGCCTCGCCCAGTTCCAGAAGACCGCCCGGCAGCGACCACCGCCCCTTCAGCGGCTCCTGTCCGCGCCGAACCAGCAGGATTCGACCCTCATCCACCACCACCGCGCCCACGCCCACCCGCGGCGCATCCGGATATTCCCTCTTCATGTCCCTCTCCGCACCCTCCATCCAATCTATTCCACCTCTTCCCGTCAAACACTTGGAACCTTTCAGGTTACCGAAGGGGTATACGCGCGTTGAAGCGGATGAGTTGGGGGTATCATCAAAGAGAGTGAGGAGAAAAGGATGGCTGAATTCACGCTGCAGATCGACGGCATGCACTGCGGCTCGTGCATCAACCGGGTCACGCAGGCGCTCAGCGCCACCCAGGGCCTCCAGGTGGAGGAAGTGCGCCTGGGCGCGGCACGGCTCAATGCACCCGATGATTCCGCATCCGTCGACTTGGCCGTTGCTGCCCTGGCCAGGGCCGGTTACTCCGCACGCCTGGCTCAATAACTGACCGCATGGCCGCATCGACCAAAGAATCGCTCACTCTACCCGTCCTGGGCATGAGCTGCGCGGCGTGCCAGCACCACGTCGAAGCGGCTCTGCGCTCCACTGCGGGAGTTCAGTCGGCCCGTGTCGATCTCATGGCCCACCGCGCCCGTGTTGTCTTCGATCCCGGCGTTGCGCCGCCCCAAAAGCTCATCGAGGCCATTCGGTCCGCCGGTTATGACGCCGTGCTCCCGCGCACGGATCAGCCCGATTCCGAAAGTGAAGCCGATCATGCCGCCGCCGGCATCGCCGCCAAGGCCACGGTCACCATCATCGCCGGCGCGCTCGCCATGCTCGTGGCCATGCCGCTCGGCGCGCATGCGGGCCCGGTCGACGAATTCCTTATGCGTACCCTTCCCGCGCTTTACGCGGTCCCCGCGTACATGCTCCGCTGGTCACTGCTCATTCTCACCACCATTCTCCTCATCTGGGCCGCCCGCGGAATCTACTTCAGCGCCATTCGCGGAATCTTCCACGCCGTCACCAACATGAACACCCTCGTCACCCTCGGCACCGGCGTAGCCTATACCTACTCCGCCTACGCTACACTCGATCCGGCCCCCGGCCGCCAGGTCTACTTCGACGCGGTTCTGCTCATCCTCGGATTTCTCCTCCTCGGCAAGGCTCTTGAAATCCGCGCCAAGCGTCGCGCCCTCGCCGCAATCGATTCCCTCAGCCGCCTGCGCCCCTCCACCGCGCGCCTTGTCCGCGACGGTCAGCAAACCACCGTCCCGCTCGAGCAGATTCAGCCCGGCGACACCGTCCTCGTCCTGCCCGGCGAGCGGTTCCCCGTGGACGCCAACATCGTCGAAGGCCAGACCACCGTCGATGAATCCATGCTCACCGGCGAATCCACGCCTCTCGCGCGCGAAGTCGGCGGCCGCGTGCTTGCCGGCTCACTGAATTACGACGGGGCGGTCGTCTGCAGCGCCACTTCGCTCGGTGAAGACACCCTGCTCTCGCAGATCACTCGGATGGTCCAACAGGCGCAGAGCTCCCGCGCTCCAATGGAGCGGCTCGCCGACCGCACCAGCGCCATCTTCGTGCCCTGCGTCATCGCCGTCGCCGCCGTCACCTTTCTCATCTGGATGCTCACCACCCATTCGCTCCAGATGTCTGTCGCCAGCGCCGTCTCCGTTCTGGTCATCGCCTGCCCTTGCGCCATGGGCCTCGCCGTGCCCGCCGCGCTCACCGTCGCCGTCGGCCGCGGTGCGCAGCTCGGCGTCCTCTTCAAGGGCGGCGAAGCCCTCGAGCGCCTCACTCATCTCGACGTCGTCGTTCTCGACAAGACCGGCACGCTCACCGTCGGCCACCCTGTCCTCGCCGCCATTCATGCGCTCTCAGGCTTTGAGGAGGACGACCTGCTCCGCTTCGCCGCAGCCGCCGAAGAGCGCTCGAATCACCCTCTGGCCCACGCCGTCGTCGACGAAGCCCGCCAGCGCAAAATCACCTGGCAGCCCGCCGAGGACGTGCGCATTCTTCCCGGCCGCGGCCTCACCGCCCGCGTCGAGGACTACAACCTCGTTATGGGCAACGACGCGCTCTTCCGCGAGCACTTCGGTAAGATCTCCGACCGCGTTCCGCCCGCCAAGCCCGGCTTCACTCGCCTTTGGATCGCCCTCGACAACCAGTGCATTGGCGCCTTTGATGCCCGCGACGCCCTGCGTCCCGACGCCTCTGAAGCCGTTCTTGCTCTTCGCCGCTCCGGACTGCGCGTCCTCATGCTCACCGGCGACTCTGAAACCGCCGCAGCGCCCATTGCCAACCAGGCCGGGATTCATGAGGTCGAAGCCGGACTCGATCCCGCCGCCAAGCTCGCCCGCATTCGCGCTCTCCAGGAGGAGGGCCTCCGCGTGGCCATGGTCGGCGACGGCGTCAATGACGCCGGCGCGCTTGCCCAGGCCGACGCCGGTCTCGCCATGGGCACCGGCTCTGACCTCGCCCAGGAAGCCGGCGACGTTCTCCTGCTCCGCGCCCAGCCCTCCGCCATTCCCGCCGCGCTGGACCTTGCGCACTCCACCCTGCGTGTCATGCAGCAGAACCTCACCTGGGCCGCCGGATACAACCTCCTCGGCATTCCCATCGCCGCCGGCATGCTTTACCCCACCTTCCACATCCTCCTCAGCCCGTGGGTTGCGGCCGCGGCCATGGCGCTCAGTTCCGTCAGCGTGCTTTCCAACAGCCTCCGCCTCCGCCGCTGGCGTCCTCGCCTCAGCCCAAGTCCGAAATAGACCCCGGCCCCGAGATACACTAGCCGCAGGGCATTCCGTGCGCATCCTCACTCGCTACATCCTCGGCGAAATCCTCTCCCACACGCTCATCGGATGCGTCATCTTCACCTTCGTGCTCTTTATGCGCGACCTCCCGCACATCCTTGAAATGGTCGTCCGCAACAGCTCCACCTGGACCAGCGTGGGAGAAATCTTTCTCTACATGCTGCCCAACACCTTCAAGGTCACCATTCCCATGGCCGTGCTCGTCGGCCTTCTGCTCGGCCTCAGCCGCCTGGCCGCTGACAGCGAAATCGTCGCTATGCGCGCCTCCGGCCTCGGCATCGGATACTTCGTCCGCGTCGGCTCCATCGTCGCCATCGGCGGAACCCTCCTCGGCCTCGTCAACTCCCTTTATGTTGCCCCGCGCGCCAACCAGGCAATCCTCGACATGCAGCACTACCTCGAGACTTCGCAGGCCTCCTACGAAATCCAGCCTCGCGTCTTCTATGAGGATTTCCGAAACTTCGTCCTCTATGTCCAGAACGTGCGCGGCGGCACCGGTGCCTCCCACTGGGACCGCGTCTTCATGGCCAACGTCAATGACCCCGCTGATCCCAAAATCACCACCGCCGCCTCTGCCGTCGTCACATCCGACTCCTCGCAGCAGTTGCTCATGCGCCTTCGCGACGGCTCCCGCCATGAAACCGCCGCGGGCAATCCCCACCAGTACACCATCTCAACCTTCCGCAGCACGGACCTCCCGCTCGCGCTCAGCCCGCAAAACGATATCCATCTCGGCCGCCTGGACACCGCCATTTACGCCCTGCCCCTCGGCGCGCTCCTCCAGCGCACTCACGGTCCCGATGCGCGCCGCTACATCCTTGAGCTGCAATCGCGCTTTTCCTATCCCGCCGCATGCCTCGTCCTCATGCTCGTCGGAGTTCCGCTCGGCGTCGCCTCAAGACGCGGCGGCAAGAGCTCCGGCTTTGTCTTCACGCTTCTACTCGTCATCCTTTACTACGTGCTCTCTTACACCGGCGTCGCCCTCGGCCGCCAGGGCAAACTCCCTCCCTTCCTCGCCGTCTGGCTCGCCAATCTCGTCTTCACCGCCGCCGGACTCTTCCTCCTCTGGCAAATGGCCACGGGCGGCCGCATGCTTAGCGCGCTCTCCCTCTGGTTTACCCGCCTGCCCAGCTTCAAACGCGCTCCGCAAACCAACGGCACCCGCCTCAATGGCCTCTTCGGCCGCCTGCAGCCGCGCGCCGCCCGCGCCAACGCGCGCGGAACCTTCCCGCGCATTCTTGACGAGTACGTCGTCCGCGAGTTTCTCGGCACTTTCCTCCTGGTGCTCACCGGCTTCGTCTTCCTCATGCTCATCTTCACCTTCTTTGAGCTCATCGGAGACATCCTCCGCAATCACATCTCCCTGCTTACCGTCGGCGAATACCTCGTCAACCTCACCCCCAGCATGCTTTACCAGATCGCCCCTCTGGCCGTGCTTATCGCCGTCCTCGTCACCTTCGGCGTCCTCAACCGCAACAGCGAAATCGTCGCCATGAAGGCCACCGGCATCAGCCTTTACCGCCTCGTCGTTCCCATCGTCTCCATCGCCGCAGTCCTCGCCGTCTGCCTCTTCCTCTTCGACGAGTTCTATCTGCCCCAGGCCAATCGCCGTCAGGAGGCGCTGCGCAACGTCATCAAGGGCCGCCCCCCGCAAACCTTCCTCCATCCTGAGCAGAAATGGATATTCGGCCATCCCGACCACGGTGAACCCGGCCGTATCTTTTACTACCAATTCTTCGATCGAAACGAGTTCGCCAATCTCTCCATCTTCGAGTTCAATCCCACCACCTTCACCCTCACGCGCCGCATCTTCGCCTCGCGTGTCTACTGGGATTCCGACTCCGGCAGTTGGATCTTCCAGAACGGCTGGGAGCGCGACTTCCACGGCGCCACGCAGCTCGACTTCCATGAGTTCCGCCGCAGCGCCTTCCCGGAGATTCACGAGCAGCCCACCTACTTCAAAAAGGAGAGCCTGCAGTCGCAGGAGATGAACTTCGGCCAGCTTGAGCGCTACATCAGTGACCTGCGCCAAAGTGGCTTTGACACCATGCGCCTGCGCGTCGCCCTCTGGCACAAGCTCGCTTACCCGCTCGTCGCCATCGTCATGGCCATCCTTGCCATTCCATTCGCCCTCTCCATGGGCCGCCGCGGCTCGCTCAGCGGCATCGCCGTCGCCATCATGGTCGCGCTTGCCTACTGGTTCATCGATGGCTGGTTCGGCGCCATGGGCAGTGTTAATTACCTGCCCGCGGCTCTCGCCGCCTGGACCCCCGACATCCTCTTTGGCCTCACCGGTGGCTATCTGCTCCTGCGCACGCCCACTTAGCGCGCTCCAAAACCACCCCGCTCCCGCACCCACGCAAAAACCCGTAAAATAGAACCATGCTTCGCGACCTCGGGCCGCTCTTCAGCTACATGCGCCGCTACCGCTGGGGATACGTCTGGGGCCTGCTCGCCTGCATCGCCACCAACGCCTTCAGTGTTCAGTTCCCCCGCGTGCTCGGCATGGCGATCGACAAGCTCGACAAGGGCATCACCCACGGCCAGGTCCTCTTCTTCGCCGGCCTGCTCATCGCCATCGCGCTCGGCAAAGGCATCTTCCTCTACGCCCAGCGCTGGGTCCTCATCGGCATCTCGCGCAAAATCGAGTTCGACATCCGCAACGATCTTTTCCGCCAGCTCGAACTTCAGGACGCGACCTTTTACGAGCACTTCCGCACCGGCGACATCATGGCGCGGCTCACCAACGACCTCAATGCCGTCCGCATGGTGCTGGGCCCGGCGCTCATGTACAGCGCCAACACCGTCTTCTTCTTCGTCGGCTCAGTCTTCTACCTGCTTCACTACAGCCCCTGGCTCACCCTTGTTGCGCTCGCGCCCATGCCGGTGGCCTCCATCCTCGTCCAATACCTCGGCCGCAAGATCCATGAACGCTTCGAACGCATCCAGGAAAGCTTCTCTGAGATTTCAGCTCAGGCTCAGGAGAACTACTCCGGCGCGCGTCTGGTCCGCGCCTTCGCCCGCGAAGAGTCGCAGATGCGCATCTTCGAGCAGGCCAACAGCAAATACATTGCCCGCGCCCAGCGCCTGGTGCAGCTCATGGGCATGCTCTGGCCCACGCTCGAGTTCATCCTCGGCATCTCCATGGTCATCACCCTGCTCGTCGGCGGGCATGAGGTTCTCGCCCACCGCATCACGCCCGGCGATTTCGTCGCCTTCAACACCTACATGATCCTGCTCATCTGGCCCATCATCGCCGTGGGCTGGGTGGTCAACATCTTCCAGCGCGGCACCGCCTCGGTCAAGCGCATCCATGAGCTGCTGCAGGCCGAGCCCACCATCGACGATCGCGCCGCCGACCCTACCATCGCGCCCGATGCCGTTCTCCAGGGCGAAATCGAATTCCGCAACCTCAACTTCGCTTACGGGGATACTCCGGTTCTGCATGACATCAACCTGCACATCCCCGCTGGTTCCAGCCTCGCCATCGTCGGCCCCACCGGCAGCGGAAAAACCACCCTCGTCAATCTCATCCCGCGACTCTATGACGCCGCCGACGGCTCGCTGCTCATCGATGGCCGTCCCGTCCGCGACTATCCCCTCGCCATGCTGCGCCGCAACATCGGCGTGGTCCCCCAGGAAACCTTCCTCTTCAGCGAGACCCTCCGCGAGAATCTCCTCTTCGGCGCGCCGCACGCCGATGTCGGGGAGATGCTTGAGGCCGCCGACGCCGCCCACATCCGCCGCGAATTTGAAGAGTTTCCCCAGGGATTTGAGACCATGGTCGGCGAACGCGGAGTCACGCTCTCCGGCGGCCAGAAGCAGCGCGCCGCCATTGCGCGGGCCCTCCTGCGCCGTCCCCCGATTTTGATTCTCGATGACGCTCTGGCAAGCGTCGACACCTACACCGAAGAGCGCATCCTCAGCGGTCTCCGCAGCTACACCGCTACGGCCACCACCATCCTCATCTCGCACCGCGTCTCCACCGTGCGTCACGCCGACTGCATCGCGGTCCTCGACCATGGTCGCATCGTCGAACTCGGCCGTCACGAGGAACTCCTCGCCCTCGACGGCTACTATGCCAGCCTCTATCACAAGCAGCAGCTTGAGGAAGAGCTCACCGTCGCCGGCTAAAGCTTTTTCGCGGATGGTATAGCCCGGAGCCGGACCGCCAAGTCGACGGCACCACCAGGAAGCGGCGACCTTCCACAGCTTCCAAAAAGGCCACCGTTTCTTTGAAAATGCCGGCTGATCCTTCAGGCCCCTGGCGGCGCATCACCGATGGCGACAGGATCGGGAAGCCTTCGCCCCTGTATCCAAATTAGGCCGTCCCTACTCCACGCCCAGCACCTTCACGATCACACGCTTGCGCCGCTGCCCATCGAACTCCGCATAGAACACCCGCTGCCAGGTCCCCAGGTCCAGCCGGCCCCGCGTCACCGGCAGCGTCGTCTCGTGGTGCAGCAGCAGCGACTTCAAATGCGCGTCCCCGTTGTCCTCGCCCGTTTGGTGGTGCTTGTAGTCCGGTCGCGCCGGCGCCAATTCCTCCAGCCACTTCCCAATGTCCTCGATCAGCCCGCTCTCCAGGTCGTTCACATACACCGCCGCCGTAATGTGCATCGGCGAAACAAAGCACAGCCCATCCTGCACGCCGCTGCGCCGCACAATCGCGTCCACCTCGTCGGTGATGTGCACCATCTCCCGTCGCTCCTTGGTCTCGAATACCAGATACTCAGTGTGACTCTTCATTGCTCTCCTCCCGGCGCAGCAGGCACCCTTCGCTCTCCCGGTCATCCAAAGCATTTTCAGAGATGGTGAAGCCCGGAGCCGAGCAACCGAGTCGACGCGACCATCAGGAAGCGTCGACCCCCCGCAGCTTCAGAAGAGGCCACCATTTCTCTGAAAATGCCGTAGCCCTTATCCTACTCATAGCCGTGACCGAAAACGATCTCTCTAGCGCATCCGCACTCTCTGAGCGCGGCCTCGATCTCCTTGCCCAGGGAGCACCCAGCCAGGCCGTCCTTGCCTTCCGAGGTGCCATCGCCTCCGACCCCGCGTGCATCGAAGCGCATCATGGCCTTGTCCGCGCCCTCCGCGACTCCGGCCAGCTCGATCAGTCCCTCTCCGCCGCGGTCGCCCTCACCGCGCTCACGCCCTTGGACCCTCTCGCCCACACCGCTCTTTCCATCGCGCTTCAGGCCGCCGGGCATATTCCTGAAGCCGAAGCCGCAGCCGGACGTGCGCGCATTCTCGAGTGGAAGCTCCAGCTTCAATCTCCTCCGTCGCAGGATTTCCCGTCGTGACGCGACGCGTGCCCCTCACTCCCGCACAGCGCCTGCGCCGCATGCACGATCGCCTCTTCGCCGGCTATGGTCCGCAGCACTGGTGGCCCGCCCGCACACGTTTTCAGGTTATCCTCGGCGCTTACCTCACGCAGAACACCGCCTGGAAATCCGTCGAACGCTCCCTCGCCAATCTCCGTGCCGCCCGTGCGCTCAGCCTGTCCGGCTTCCGCGCGCTTCCTCTCGACCGTCTCCAGAAACTCATTCGCCCATCCGGTTTCCTCACGCGCAAAGCGCCCGCGCTCAAAGCCTTCGTCACCATGCTCGACGAGGAATTCTCCGGCTCTCTCCATCGCCTCGCCGCCGCGCCCACGCCCGCCTTGCGCCGCCGTCTGCTCGAGCTCCCCGGCGTTGGTTCGGAAACCGCCGACGCCATCCTTCTCTACGCCCTCGGCCACCCCATCCCCGTCGCCGACGAATATCTCCGCCGCATCGCCGAGCGTCACCGACTCCTCGTCCCTCCACCCGCTCAAAATCGGGCCGGCTACGACTCCCTCGTCCAACTCACTCGCACTGCCTTCGCCTCCGATCCGCAAGAAAACCTGCGCCCGCTCTTCAACCAATTCCACGCACTCACCGTCGCCGTCGGCAAAGCCCACTGCGGCCGCGCGCCCAGGTGCACCGGTTGCCCTCTCGCCTGGGATCTCCCCGCGCCGCTTCCCGCCGCGCCGCCAGCAAAACGTGCTTCACGCGCACGCAACCCGGCGCGATCGTAGCCTCCGCTCGAATACGCTCACTTCACTTTACTGGGGATTTCCACTATGCCGCCGAACCGAGGTGTTCTGCTTTGGTTCGGTGGCGGGGACGACGGGGCTCGAACCCGCGACCTCTGCCGTGACAGGCCGCGCATCTTTGAGTTGAAGCTTTCGCAATAGCCGTTCTCCCAAGGAGAACCGGGCTCGTTGTAGAGAGTCTTGGCTCCGGTTTTCGCCAGCCACTTGCGCAGTTGCTTGGCAACGAATTCCTGCCCGTTGTCTGATCGAATGTATTCCGGGATGCCGTGCTCGATCATCGCCTCAGCCAGCACCTCAATGACTTGGTTACTGTTGATCCGGCGCCCCACATGGATCGCCAGGCACTCCCGCGTGTACTCCTCTATCAAGTTCAGAAAGCGCACCGTCCTTCCATCATGAGTGTATGCACTCATGAAGTCGTAGGACCAGACGTGATTGCGCCGTTCCGGCCGCAGCCGCACACAGGAGCCGTCGTTGAGCCACAAGCGACCGCGCGGCTTCTGCTTCTGCGGTACCTTCAGTCCTTCGCGCCGCCAGACCGGGGACCCCCGCGAACAGGTCTTCGTCCGCGGGGTGGAGATCCGCTCCACGCGATCCTTGCCTACGTTCCAGCCCATTTCCTGCAGCTTGATGGTGATGCGTCGGTATCCATACCGGCCGTACTGGCTGGCCAGCAAGAGGATGGCCCGGGTCAGCGCTTCTTCGTCGTTCCGCCGCGTGGGCTGGTAGCGCTGCGTGCCGCGTGGTTGGTCAACTAGCTGGCACGCATGACGCTCGCTCGCCCCTTGTTCCTTGGCATGTTCCACAGCGGTACGGCGCCGCTCCGGGCTTAGAAGTTTCCCCGGGCGATGTCCTGGAGTATCTGCTTGTCCAGACTGAGTTCGGCCACCAGGCGCTTCGGCTTGTTGTTTTCCTGCTCCAGTTCCTTAAGCCGCTTGGCCTGGTCCACCTTCAAGCCGCCGTACTCCTTGCGCCAACGGTAATAGCTCTGCTCGGTGATTCCGGCTTCCCGGCTTGCCACCGGGTGCGTCTTTCCGTTCGCCACCGCCACTTCGACCTGCCGCAGAATGTTCACAATCTGCTCAGGAGTATGCTTCTTGGCCTTGCCCATTCCTTGCTCCTTCCATACCAGTTTGTCTCATCCCCACTGGTACAGAATTTGCCGGGCACTCCAGCATGCTCACTGACGACTCGCGTTTTAACGCATAGGTGAACCTGTCGCCCGCCTCTGGCGCGAAATGAATTGTCTCTTCCAGGCAGTCACCTGCCAGAAGTCTTCCCACTTCTGAGCGGGATATCCTTAGCCGCAAAGAATTACCCATGATTCGTAGCTTCATTCTCTCACTCCCGTTACTGGAGATATGTACCCTCGCCGCTGCCGTCGCTTACGCGTGGGGAAAGATGGGGGTAGCGGCGGCGGCGCTCGCGATCAGGTATTCCTCCTCTTCGCTGGTGATGGGCTGGAAGTTCTGGGCCACGTACATAGCGAGCGGGAAGTAGCGCTCATCGCCGGGCGGAATGGCGGCGGTGATGCGTTGGGAAAGCGTCCAGCGCAGGGCCAGCGCGGCCTGCTCCGGCACGGAGCAAGGCTCGTACCACTCCTTGGGGTTGGGCTTTGGTTCTGAATTCATCCGGGCGGGCCATTTCGACTTGGCCATGGCTTTGATGGCCAGCATGCCGGCGCTTTTTTCGTGCACGCGGGCGATCACCCGCGGTCCAAAGTTTTCCCGCGAGGCGAGCACAAAGTTAATGGGGAACAGCACCGTGTCAAAATCAAAATGGTCGAGGAGAGCCAGCGCGGCCTCCTCAGAGTGAGCTGAAAAACCCAGATAGCGGACCTTGCCGGCCTTCCGCCCGGCCTCAAAGGCTTCCTGCGCGCCGCCCGGGCCCATGATGCGATTCACGTCCTCAAGGGTGGTGACGGCGTGATGCTGGTAGAGGTCCAGGTGATCCGTCTCGAGCAACTTGAGTGAATGATCCAGTGCAGCCGCCGCTCCCGCGTTGTCGCGCTTGCCGGTCTTGCAGGCCAAAAAGAATTGGTCGCGGTAGGGCTTGAGGGCGGGACCCAGGAGTTGCTGCGCGTCGCCGTAGCTGGGCGCAACGTCCACGTAGTTGATGCCCGCTTCGTGCGCCTGGGCCACGGTGTTGTTGGCCACAGCCTGTTCCGCGTTCATGATGACGATGCCGCCCAGGCCGATGATCGAGAGATCCTGGCCGGTCCTGCCCAACCGCCGCTTCGGGATAGGCTTGAAGCCTTTGTCGGACGGCGAGGGCCAGGGAGTTGCTGCGGACAGTCCGGGCGCGGCCGCCAATCCTGCCGCCAATGCGCCGGACGTTAGAAAGCTTCTTCGATCCATAAATCCTCCTTGGTTTTGAGAATTGACTCCGCCCCTCCCCGGTTGCGCCTTACGACCTGGCGGTTGGAACAGGTCTGGGGACAGTAAGTGCCATCGACGATCCTGGGTCCCAGGTCTCGATTCTGACACCTTGGAAAGTACGGACGTCAACAGTCCCGCTCAGTATATTCTTCTCGCAGATGACCAGAGTGCTTGTTCGGCGGGCGGCCCAACCAGGCGTGCTACCGATCATGATGGCTTTCCTTCCGGGAGCTTTGCGGAAGGTGCGGGAACCACTAAGGAATTTCTGCACAGGCGCGTAATTTTGTAGCGATCAAATGACCGGCGTTGGTTCTCTTGATTTTGGCGCGGCTTATCGCCGAAACATCTGCAGGCACTCATGCTAGTTTCCTTCATTGGAGCAGTGTTGGTGGCGGCCGCCGCCATGGTTACTCAGAACCCTGAAACAGCGCTGGCCACTGGCCACGCCGTCCAGGGTCAGGCCGCGGCCCAGCCCGAAGGCGCTTTCCTCAATGCCGTCAACTGGGTATGCAACGTGATCTGTCCGGTTGCCGCCGGCATTGCGGTTGTCGCAACCATCCTGCGGTGGCGGAGCGGGCGCAGCTTGCTCCCCTCTGCAATGACCGCCGGAGGCCTCATTTGCGTGTCCGGCATCCTTCGGCTAATCGAATACTTCATCGCGCAGGGTCAGGCGATCGGCTGAGGGACGCATGCAGACGCCACTGGTCTTCAGAGCAATTCTCGGTCTTCTCATGGATATGGCCACTCCGGCCTCTCTGGGCCCGTTTGTGATGGCAGGCATGCGGCCCCGTTCCGAAGGGGGATGAACTTTGAGGCCAGTGGCGGCTTTTTGAAGTGGCTGTTCTGGGGCTGCTTCCTGCTGAGCCTTCCTGAGTGAGCAGGTGGCTGATCAATGAAACGGTCCCGGGTGCATCACAACTCGAGATCACTGGTGCGCCTGGGCCGCAATCCGCGCTGAGATCGTGGCCATTCTGCGCTTCGAGCCTGCGCTCCTCTATGACGCCGACGCCGCATCCGACGTGAACGCGTGAACGAGCCGGAGTCGCGGTTTCACGCGACACTCGTCACGAACGTCTTCGACCTGGTCGACCTGTTGCCGCGTCTGAATGTCAATCAGGATGAGGAGCTGAACCGCTTCGCCGCGGAGATCAAGGACCGGCTTTGCAGCTTTACTGCGCGCGATCTCAAGAAGAACGCAATCCTGCGCGTGGCGACCGCGACCGATGCCGCCGAGATCCTGACCAAGATGGGCGCGGTATTGCGCGATCGGGAAGAAAGCTCAGCCGGTCGGCTTCCCGAAGTGGCGCCCAGTGCCGAGGACATCTTCGCGCACATGGCCGCGTACATAGAGGTACCTGCGGCATGAACCAGCAGATTGTTACTACAACCATTAATTGGCCGGAATGGCCATTTTATGGTTGGCCACTTGACACCCCTATTTCTCTATGTATATTCTCCTCTCGTCTGTGTTTCCGGGAGATAACTGCTTATGGCCAGAAATGATCTTCTGGGTTCCCTCGGCTTTCTGGTTCTGAAGACGCTTTCTCAGGCGGGCCCTCTTCACGGGTACGGAATTGTCCTCCACATCAAGAGAGCATCGGATGAGTTACTGAGCGTTGAGGAGGGTTCTCTTTACCCAGCCCTGCACCGCATGGAACAGAGCGGATCGATCAGCTCGGAATGGGCACTCACGGAGACGAACAGAAAAGCGAAGTATTACAAGCTAACTGTCGCCGGGAGAAAGGAACTGCAGGAAGTAGAAAAACGCCTTGAACAGTTGGTGAAGGGCGTGCGCGCGATGCTGCGGTACGCATGAGAGGGTCCTGTGTCACTTGTTCATCGCGTCTTGAATCTGTTTTACCGCTCCAAAGTGGATCGCAAAATCGAAGCGGAACTGAAGTCCCACATCGAAATGCGGATTCAGGACAACGTTGCGTCCGGCATGTCGCCAGGTGTAGCGCGTCGTGACGCCTTACTTCGCTTTGGCAACCCAACTGTAACGAAGGAACAAGTCATCGCGGTGGATGCGGCGCTCACTCTCGAGAGCATCGGCACGGACTTACGGTATGCGTTTCGCCGGCTCATCAAATCACCCGGCTTTGCCGTCACCGCCATTTTGACCTTCGCTCTCGGTATCGGGGCGACGACCGCCATCTTCAGCGCGGCTTATGCGATGCTACTCCGATCGTTGCCTTTTCAGCATGCCGATCGCATCATCGACATCTATGAGACGCATCCGCAGATTGTGGGCGGCGCAGAGGTCAACTTTCTGGACTATCAAGACTGGCGCAGGCAGCAGACGAGCTTCGAGCAGGTGGCGGCATATTCCGTTATTAGTCCCGACACAATGTCGCTGGTTTTGCGGGACCACGGCGAACAGGTCCACACGGTTCTCGCATCCAGCAACCTGTTTTCGCTTCTCGGCGTAGCTCCGCTTATGGGCCGCACGTTTGTGGACCAGGATGATACTCCGAACGCAAACCATGTCGTTGTTCTCAGTGCCGAGGCCTGGCAACGCTACTTTGGGGGCGATCACGGTATCCTTGGCCGCAATATCGATCTGAACGGCGCCAGCTATATCGTGATCGGCGTACTCCCGCCCGCAGGCGCCTATCCCACGGCCGGTGAATTCTGGATACCGCTCTCGTTGATGGATAAAGAGTCGCAAACCCGCCGCGTAGGGCATTCGCTGGATGTGCTGGGGCGGCTCAAGCCTGGTGTCAATTTAGCAGGGGCCCGAGCCGATATGCAGACCATTGCGGCGAGGCTTGCGCAGGCCTACCCGGCCACCAACAGAAACGTGGGTGTGCTGCTGACTCCGTTGCGTGAGCAGCTTGTAGGCTCACTACGGCCAGCTATCCTTACACTTCTGGGTTGCGTGGTCCTGGTCTTGTGCATCGCATGCGCCAATGTCGCGAACCTTCTGTTGGTGCGCGCCGCTGCTCATGCTCGTGAAGCTGCGGTTCGGCAGGCGCTCGGAGCAAGCCGCCTTCGTCTGCTCTCCCAGTACCTATCAGAAACGCTGATTCTGTGTCTGCTGGGAGGTCTGCTGGGTACGGGGCTCGCCGCGCTGACTCTTCCGCTGCTGCGAGTGGCATTTGCGCATACGGCGGGAGCGGCTCCCTCGTTGATCCGATCCATTGAGCTTAATATTCCGGTTCTGTTAGTCGCCTCAAGCGTGTGTCTGTTCACGGCCATCCTCTTCGCGCTGTTGCCGATGAAGAAGGCGCCAGACAGACTAGCCGACTCGTTGCGTCCAGGCTACCGCGGCAGCACAGGCCGGCGAAGCTGGAGCAGCAGCGCGCTCATCTCCACCGAAATCGCGATTGCCATTGTTGTGCTCTTTCTGGGAGCGCTGCTGATTCGCAGCTTCGAAAGACTAAACCACGTGGATCCTGGCTTTCGAACGGATCACTTACTATTGACTGCTGCATAAATAATGCAACGATTTAACGCAAAGAAAAAGGCAACTCGGACTGCGCGATGCATCCGCTGAGTTTCTCGGGAGAGTTGCGAATGGCGTCGATGGAAATGAGAATGTCTTC
>Ga0307372_10000796_pt1 | contig 55261 bp, 51 predicted proteins | sample OX1MG_FD_202533 | JGI IMG/M metagenome (GOLD analysis project Ga0307372, IMG submission 202533) | Soil microbial communities from Risofladan, Vaasa, Finland - OX-1 | ecosystem: Environmental > Terrestrial > Soil > Coastal area > Acid sulfate soil | place: Finland: Risofladan, Vaasa | collected...
GGGATACGCCTTCCGAGTCAAGGTTTGGTTCGACATGCTCGCGCACTCCTTTGCAAGTGATGGGAATGCACGAAACGTCCGCCAAATCCCGACTTACGGCAAGATCAGTTTTCGGATAGCCTCTCAGTCAAGCGCAGAGCGGGGACGAGTTCCAGGCCGTCTTTACCAACGCCGTCGGCAGCGCCGCCAGCAACGCTGCCACGCTCACCGTCCAATCCGTTCCGGTGGTGACCGTGCAGCCGGTCGGCCAGACGATCGCTGCCGGAGTGCAGGCGACCTTCACAGCGGCAGCAACCGGGACCCCGGCCCCCCGCGTGCAATGGCAGGTCAGCACCGACGGTGTCGACTTCAGCAACATTCCCGGCGCTACCGGGACCTCGTACAGCTTTATCGCGACGGAAGCGCAAAATGGCGAGCAATTACAGGCCGTTTTCACCAACTCCGCCGGCAGCGCTACGAGTACGCCGGCCACGCTAGCCGTTTCGCCCGTTGCTGTCCAGGGTTCGTTCAACCCTGGCGAGGAGCCTTATGACGGTGTGATCGTCGACAGCAACGGCAACCTGTACGGCACCACCCGCTACGGTGGGCCGAACAACGACGGCACCATTTTCGAGGTGGCCAAGGGAAGCGGTAACATCACTATGCTGGCCTCGTTCAACGGTGCCAACGGTATAGAACCCATGGGCGGCTTGATCATGGACAGAAACGGCAACCTGTACGGCACTGCGGAATCGGGCGGGCCCGAGGGCGACGGCACCGTCTTCGAGCTCGCCAAGGGCAGTAGCACGATCAATACGCTTGCTTATTTCAACGGCACTAATGGGGCAGGTCCCATCGGCGGCGTAGTCATGGACAGCAACGGCAATCTTTACGGCATCACGTCCGCCACGATTTTCGAGCTGGCCTTCGGCTCTGGCGCCATCACCACCCTCGCTTCGTTAGGCGCTGACCAATACCCATCCGGAGTGAGCATCGACAGCGCGGGCAATCTGTATGGCACCACGCAGGAAGGTGGCGCGAATGGTGATGGTAGCGTTTTCGAGTGGGTCAAGGGCAGCACGACCATCACCACGCTGGCCTCGTTCGACGGCGCGAACGGAGGCGATCCCATAACTGGCGTGATTATGGATGGCAGCGGCAATCTTTACGGCACTACAGACGAGGGCGGGGCAATTGGCAGCACAGTGTCCGGCTATGGGACGGTGTTCGAGTGCGTCAGGGCCAGCGGCACCATCAGCACGCTGGCCTCGTTCGATAGCTCCGTGGACCAGTTCCCCGAAACTCGCCTGATCATGGACAACAGCGGTAATCTCTATGGGACGACGCGCGAAAGTTACGCAGGTTACACTCTGGGCGGTGGCGCCGTCTTTGAGCTGGCCAACGGCAGCGGCAAGATCACCAACCTCGCCACGTTCAATGGCAGTTTTTACAAAGCCCCGGCTCCCGATGGCAGCATGGCCATGGACGGTAGCGGCAATCTTTATGGCACCACGTGGGAGGGCGCCGCGGGAGGGGATGGCACGGTCTTTGAGTGGGTCAAGGGCAGCAGCAACGTTACCACGCTCGCCTCGTTCAACGACCTTACAAACGGCGGATCCCCGTTGGCCGGCCTCGTCATGGACAGCAGCGGCGATCTCTATGGCACGACCTACCGTGGCGGGGCACTTCAGGATGGGACCGTCTTCGAGCTGGCCAACGGAGCCGCCAGCCCCACGACGCTGGCGTCGCTCTACTATAGCGACGTGGAATGGCCCGTTGGGGGCCTGGTCATCGACTCCAGCGGCAATCTCTATGGCGTGGCAACGGAGGGCGGGTCTGACGGCGATGGTGCGATCTTTGAGCTGGCCAAAGGCAACGCCACAGTCACAGTGTTGGCGGATTTGGACGGCAGCAACGGTCAATACCCGGAAGGCACCCTGATCATGGACGGCAGCGGCAATCTCTATGGCACGACCTTGGAAGGCGGGGCGAACGGTTACGGCACCGTTTTCGAGCTTGCCAAGGGGAGCAGCAACGTCACCGCGCTCGCCTCGTTCAACGGCAGCACTGGATACCCGGTTGCTGGCGTAATCATGGACAGCAACGGCAATCTCTATGGAACCACAGAAGACACCGTTTTCGAGCTTGCCAAGGGGAGCAGCAACGTCGCCGCGCTCGCCCTCTTGGACGGCTTCAACGGTGTTGGATACTACCCCGAAGGCCGCCTGATCATGGACCGCAGCGGCAACCTCTATGGCGCCACCTATTCAGGCGGATCGAATGGCGATGGCACTGTCTTCGAGTACGTCAATGGCAGCGGCACGATCAAGACGCTGGCCTCGTTCAACGGCGGCAATGGTGAATACCCTCGTGCGGGTTTGATCATGGACGGCAGTGGCAATCTTTACGGCACGACGTCGAGCGGGGGCGCGAGCGGAGACGGCACCGTCTTTGAATTGTCGCAAGGCACGGCCACGATCGTCACGCTGGCTTCGTTCTTTGGCGCGTACGGACAAACTCCGAGCGGCGGCCTCATCTTTGACGACAGCGGCAATCTATACGGTACCGCTAGCGCTGGCGGGGCGTACGGCTTTGGCGACGTTTTCGAGATCCACCCAGCGCCGGTAGTGACCATGCAACCTGCAAGTCAGACTGCCACGGAAGGCCAGCAAGTGACGTTCTCCGCAGGCGCGGTCGGCACCCCGACGCCAGCGGTGCAGTGGCAAGTGAGCACGGATGGCGTCAACTTCAGCAATGTCTCCGGAGCCACCGGCCTGACGTACACCGTGATAGCCAGCACGGCGCAGAATGGCAAGGAGTTCCGCGCCGTGTTCACTAACGCCTCAGGCAACGTTACCAGCAATCCCGCCACGCTGACTGTGCCGCTCGTGGCCCCGACCGTGACGGCTCAGCCCGTCAGCCAAACTATCACGGCCGGCCAGCAAGCGACGTTCACGGCAACGGCGAGCGGCACACCGCTGCCCACCGTGCAGTGGCAAGCTAGCACTGATAATGGCAAGACCTGGAGCGGCATTAGCGGCGCGACGAGTTCGACTTACAGCTTCGCGGTGAACCAGACAGAAAGCGGCGAGAAGTTTGAAGCGGTATTCACCAACTCCCTCGCGAGCGCCACGAGCGACCCAGCAATGCTGACAGTCCAAACTGCTCCGGCCTTAACGACGCAGCCCACGAGTCAGACGATCTTCGCGGGCCAGCAGGTCATTTTCACGGCGGCTGCCAGCGGCGCGCCGACTCCCACCGTGCAGTGGCAAGTGAGCACCGACGGTGTCAACTTCAATAGCATCCCCGGAGCCACGAGGAGCAGCTATACTTTCACGACTACCCAGGCCGAGAGCGGTGAGCAATTCCAGGCCGTCTTCAGCAATAGAGCCGGCAGCGTCACGAGCACTGCGGCCACACTCGCGGTGCAAACCGCGCCCTTTGTGACCACGCAGCCCAACAGCGAAGCTGTCACCGCGGCCCAGCAAGTAACCTTTACCGCGGCAGCCGGCGGCACGCCTACGCCCACCGTTCAATGGCGGGTCAGCACGGACGGTGTGAATTTCACGAACGTCATCGGTGCCTCCGGCACTAGCTATAGCTTCACCGCCAGCCAGGCGCAAAACGGTGAGGAGCTCCAGGCCGTCTTCACCAATGCCGCCGGCAGCGCCACGAGCATCCCGGCTACGCTCACGCTGCAAGCGGCACCGGCCGTAACCGTGCAGCCTGCAAGCCAAACGATCACCGCTGACCAACCAGTGACGTTCACAGCGTCGGCCACCGGCACGCCGCTACCAACCGTGCAGTGGCAGGTCAGCTTCGATGGCGTGAATTTCAGCGACATTGCCGGCGCAATCGGCGCTACCTACAGCTCCACCGTCAGTCAGTCAGAGAGCGGCGAGGAGTTCCAGGCTGTCTTCACCAATTCCGCGGGGAGCGCCACGAGCAAACCGGCCACGCTGACGGTTCAAACGGCGCCCGCTGTAACCACACAACCCACGAGTCAGACGACCTTGGCGGGCCGGCCGGTTACTTTCACGGCAGCGGCCAGCGGGACGCCAACCCCAGCCGTGCAGTGGCAAGTAAGCACCGATGGCGTCGATTTCAACAATATCCCGGGCGCTACGGGCGCCAGTTACACTTTCACGGCCAGCCAAGCGCAGAGCGGAGAGCAGTTCGAGGCCGTCTTCAGCAATGGAGCCGGCAACTCCATCAGCAACGTAGCCACGCTCACGGTGCAAACCGCGCCGGTCATTGCGACTCAACCCACCAGTCAAGCGATCGCGGCCGGCCGGCAGGCAACGTTCATTGTAGCGGCCGGCGGTACCCCTACACCGACGGTTCAGTGGCAGGTCAGCACCAATGTTGTCAATTTCACGAACATCACCGGTGCCACCAGCACCAGCTACACCGTCACCGCCACCCAGGCGCAAAGCGGGGAGCAGTTCCAGGCCGTCTTCACGAACGCCGCCGGCAGCGTCACCAGCGACCCGGCCACACTTACGGTCCCAACCGCGCCCGCCGTAACCACGCAGCCGAGCAGTCAGACAATAACAGGGGGGCAGCAGGTAACTTTTACCGCGGCGGCCAGCGGCGCACCGACGCCTACATTGCAGTGGCAGGTCAGCACCGACGGCGTCAGCTTCACGAACATCACCGCTGCCACGAGCGCCAGCTACAGCTTCACGGCCAGTCAGGCCGATAGCGGCGAGGAGTTCCAGGCCGTCTTCACCAATTCCGCCGGCAGCGCCACAAGTGACCCGGCCACTCTGACGGTTCAAACCGCGCCGGCTGTAACCACGCAACCCGTGAACCAGACGATCAACTTTGGGCAGCAGGTAACTTTCACCGCGGCGGCCAGCGGTACGCCGCCACCGGCCGTTCAGTGGCAGATGAGTACCGATGGCGTCCACTACACCCCTATTGCAGGCACCACAAACACCAACTACAGCTTCGCGGTGAATCAGTGGCTGAATGGTGCGCAATTCGAAGCCGTCTTCGCCAATCCCGCGGGCACCGCCACGAGCAGCCCTGCCACGCTGACACTTCAAAGCGCCCCGGTCATTGGCATCCAGCCGGTGAGCCAGACCATCATCGCCGGGCGGCAGGTGACCTTCGCGACGGCGGCCGGCGCTGTACCGATTCCCACTGTGCAGTGGCAGATGAGCACGGATGGGACCAACTTCGGCAACATCGCCGGGGCCGCCAGCCCAAATTTCAGCTTCACCGTCAGCCAAGCACAGAGCGGCGAGCAGTTCCGGGCCGTCTTTACTAATGCCGCCGGCAGTGCCACGAGCAACCCAGCCACGCTGACGGTTCAAACCGTGCCGGTCATCACCTGGAGCAACCCGCCTGGCATCACCTACGGCACCGCTCTCAGTTCAACTATTCAACTTGACGCCAGCGCTTCCGTGCTCGGCACCTACAGCTACACTTTGGCCGATGGCACGACCCCGGCGGTGGGCGCGGTCTTGAACGCCGGCCAAGGCCAGATACTCAACGTGACCTTCACGCCGAACGACACGACTGATTACACGACAACAACCGCACAGGTTGAAATCAACGTCAGCCCCGCCGCGCTGACGGTGACCGGCAGCGGCACGCAGGTCTACGGGGGCAGCCCGGTGTTCGCGGCCGCCTACAGCGGCTTCGTGCTGGGCCAGGACAGCAGCGTGCTGGGTGGCACGTTGGCTTTCGCCACCACGACCTCCAGCAGCAGCAACGCAGGCACCTACCACAACGCGGTCACGCCCAGCGGCCTTACGTCAAGCAACTACAGGATCAGCTTCGACGCGGGCGACATGGTGGTGACGCGCGCCGCGCTGACGGTCACTGCCAACGATCAAACGATGATCTACGGCGGCCCCCTGCCCGCGCTCACGGTGACCTACAGCGAGTTAGTCAACGGCGATACGCCCGCCACGTTCAACAGCAGCCCGAACGCAGCGCCCACGGTGACCGCCCCGACCACCAACCACGTGGGCAGCTATTCCCGCGCGATCGTGGCTTCGGGCGCCGTGGACGCCGATTATACGATCACTTACGTGCCCGGCAAGCTGACGGTCACGCCGGCCGAGCTGACGATCACCGCGAACGATCAAACGATGGTTTACGGCGGCGCGCTCCCCGCGGTCACGGTGGCCTACAGCGGCCTGGTCAACGGCGATACGCCCGCCACGTTCGGCAGCAGCCCGAATGCGGCGCCCACGGTGACCGCGCCGGCCACGAACCACGTGGGCAGTTATTCCGGCGCGATCGTGGCTTCGGGCGCCGTGGACACCGATTACGCGATCACTTACGTGGCCGGCACGCTATCGGTCACGCCGGCCCCGCTGACGATCACCGCTGATGACAAGAGTAAGGTTTACGGGGCGGCATTGCCGGCGTTGACCGCCACTTACTCCGGCTTCGTCAACGGCGACACCACGGGCAGCCTGACTGTGCCGCCGAGTCTCTCAACCACGGCCACGGCCAGCAGTCACGTGTCCGGGAGTCCGTACACGACCACCGCCAGCGGCGCGGTCGATGCCGACTACACGATCAGTTACGTGGCCGGCGCGCTGACCGTCACACCCGCCCCGCTGACGATCACCGCCGGCGACAAGAGCAAGGTCTATGGGGCGGCCCCGCCGGCGCTCACCGCCAGTTACACCGGCTTCATCAACGGAGACAGTGCGGCCAGCTTGACAACGCCACCGAGCCTTTCGACCACGGCCACCGCCGGCAGTCACGTGTCCGGCAGTCCCTACGCCATCACCGCCAGCGGCGCCGTCGACGCCGATTACACGATCGGCTATGTGGCCGGCTTGCTCACCGTCACGCCCGCCGCGCTGACCATTACCGCCGACGACAAAAGCAAGGTTTATGGAGCGGACTTGCCCACGCTCACGGCCACCTACTCCGGCTTCGTCAACGGCGATACCGCAGGCAGTTTGACTACACCGCCGACGCTCTCGACGTCGGCTACTGCGAGCAGTCACGTGTCCGGTAGCCCCTACGCCATTACCGCCAGCGGCGCGGTCGATGCCGACTACACGATCAGCTATGTGCCCGGCAAGTTGACGGTCACGCCGGCCACGCTGACAGTACAGGCCAATGACGCCAGCAAGATCCAGGGCGCGGCCAACCCCATCTTCACCGACACGACCAGCGGCTTCGTCAACGGAGACGATTCCGGCGTGGTCAGCGGCGCGGCGAGATTGAGCACCACGGCCACCACCACGAGCCCCGTCGGCACATACCCGATTACGGCGGCCGTTGGAACCCTCGCCGCGGCCGACTACACTTTCGCCTTCCAGAACGGCACGCTGACGGTGACCGCGGCCACCACCTTCGTCGCCACAGACGCCGTTTACACGATCGGCTCAGGCACCGTCAGCGTCTCAGCCGCCAACGGCCTTCTGGCCAACGACACAGGACCGAGCCTGGCTGTGACCGCCGGCACGGCGACGGGCGCCCAGGGCGGCACGTTCACGTTCCGCTCCGATGGCTCGTTCACGTACATGCCCGGCGCGAACTTCCCCGGCTACGATAGTGCGCCATTCACCGTGAGCGACGCTTCGGGCGACTCGGCCGCGCATACCGTGACTGTGCTTTCGCAACATGCCGGCGTGGTGTGGAAGTTTTACGAGTCGGTGCTCAACCGCGTGCCCGACCCCGCCGGCCTGCAATACTGGACCAACTACTTCAACACCGGCGGCAACACAGGCGACATGGCCTTTGGCTTCTTCGAGAGCGACGAACTGCTCGACAAGGTGCTGGGCAACTACTACCAGCAGTACCTGCTGCGGCCGCTCGACGCGAACGGGCTGACGTACTGGAAGGGCATTTGGCACGCCACCGGCGGACCGGAAGAGATCAAGGCCGGCTTCGCCGACAGCCCGGAGTTTTACAATTCGGCCGGCGGCACGCCCCAATCGTGGCTTACCGCGCTCTATCAGCGTATTCTCAGCCGTACTCCGGATCCCGCCGGCGAGATGTTCTGGATGAATTACTACCAGCAGCAGACGGCGGCGGGCGTCGATGCCGGCACCGTGCTCGACAACATCGCGCTGGGCTTTTTCGACAGCGCCGAGGCGTTTGGCAACGACGTGACGGGCTGGTTCCAAGAGTACTTGTTCCGTGCCCCGACGGACGCCGAGAAAGCGCAGTACGCCAGCCAGATGGAGGCCGGCGCGACGGACCGCACGATCGAGCAGGCGATCACGAACCTGCCGGAGTACGGCAACGAACCGCCGGCGCCGGCCGCCGGCGGCGCGGCGGCGTTGGCCGACTATTACCAGACTTCGGCGCAGTCGCAGGCCGTGGTGGCGGCCAAAGACGCTTTGTTCGCGAGCCTGTAGCCCGCTTGCGCAGGTAGCCCGCTTGCTCCGCAAGCGGAAGGACGTGTCCTGCGATTGGGCTGTCCCTAAGGGAGAATCCGGTCGCCGACGAAGCCGTTCCGCTTGCGGAGCAAGCGGGCCACGTCGCAAGCGGAAGGACGTGTCCTGCGATTGGGCTGTCCCTAAAGGAGAATTCGGTCGCCGACGAAGCCGTTCCGCTTGCGGAGCAAGCGGGCCACGTCGCAAGCCGGCCAGCGAGTTCGGCTCCGAGTTTCGGCCCGACGCCAAGTTCCGCTATCACCGCGAGGAAGGAAAGATCCCGCGGCGGATGATCCGGGCCTATCACCTGCGCGACGCCAAAACGGGCAAGGACGGCCCGTGGCTGGCCGGCATGACGCTGAACGCGGCCGACGTGAGCGAAGCCTGGTGCCACCAGCGGGGCTATGTGTGCATGATCGAGGAGTTCGGCGGCCGGCCCATCAAGGCCGGCGAATCGTTCAGCGCGGCGTTCGTCGTCGGCTTCTTCGATACGATCGATGAGATGGAAAAAGTCTACGATCGATACGCCGGCCACTCTGGGCTCAGCGTTGCGGCCGAGGGATGGAAGCTGACGCCGTGATTGTTAGCGCGCCCCACGGCACTAGCGCGCTTCACGGTGCGCCGCGGGAACGGTGCGCTGCGCGCGTGACAGGCCGCGCATGGGTGCCGGCGACCTCAGCAACTCGATGGTCACTCCGTCGATCCAGGCTTCCCCCACGCCGGTCAAGGCAATGATCAACCGCCAAGGACCGCTGGCGGGCGCGGCGCGGTAGAGCGTGAACTCTTTCCACCCCTCCGTCTTGCCAATCCGCTCGGCCAACGGCTCGCGCGAGAGCGAATCGAGAATCATCAGGCCGTCGAGACTGGCCTCGATCGCCTTGGGCACTTTCACCCAGCCGTGAATGCGGAACCTTTGCCCCGCGACCGCTTTGATCGCGGGCGTCGTCACCCACAAGGCCGGCGATTCGAGCATCAGCGGGCGAACGTCCGGATCGACCGGACTCACCGTCAGGTGCAAGCTGGCCCCGCCGGTGTAATGTTGCTCCTTGGTAATCTCGCCCATCGTTTTCACGCCGGTTTGCGCGTGCTTGTACAACCGCCACCCCGCTTTCCAGACGGCCGGCAGGTTTTCCAGGTCGCCCTGTGCAAGCACGCTGCGCGAACGGCCGAGGCTTTCCAGCTCGCGGGCCAGCAGCCAGTGATACGGCAGCTCATCGAAGCTGGCCACCAGCGGGCTGGCGGCGGGCGAACCAAGCGAGGCGATTGCTTTCTCCCAGTGTCCGCGCTCGATCAACCGCAGCGGCCGCAAGGCGCGGCGGACCAAAATGCAGGTGGCCAGCCAGTCGCGCTGGGCCAGGTTCTTCCCGGCCTCCGCCAGTTCGCTACGGGCCTGTTCGAACCAGCCTGGCGCTTCGAGCACGCGGTCGGCGACCCTGGCCAACTGGCGGTCGATCTCCTGCACGCGGGCAAGCCGGTAGGCCGTCAAGTCGCGCTCGAGTTGCGCGGCACGTTGGCCGGCGCCGGGCAGCCCGGAGTTCATGGCGGAGACGGCGATACCGTTGGTGAGCAACACCAGCGACGTGGGACCGAATTCGTCGTCGACCACGTGCATGCCGCCCACGCTCCGCTTGCGGTCGAGCGACCGCAGGCCGCCCACCGTGACTTCATAGACGGTGTTGTCTTCGGGAGCGCCGGGAACGACGAAGGTGATCAGGTTGCCGGCCAGTTGGTCGGGCACGTACTGCGCGCCGGTGCCCGTCCACAGCGGCAACAGCAGCCGGGCGTGGCCCGCCTGCAAAACGCCGCCGGTGATGCCGGGGTTCACTCCCTCGGTGTTGGCCGCCTTGATTTCGGGCGTGACGCTTCCCACGGCAATCCACGACCGAATGGCGTGCAACTCCATGTTGATCAAGGCCAGCATCATGGCCCGCGCGCGGGTCGCCGGGTCCTGAGCATCGAGCGGCGACCGCGACGAAAAACAGAGTCCGCGCACGCCGGCGGCCAGCGCGGCCTGCACCATCAACTGCAGTTGCTCCAAGCTGGCGGCCGGCTCGGGCGCCCGGCCCGACGACAACAGCGATATCTGCTCGGAAAGTTCCCGGCTGTATTGCGTCTCGATCGTGGCCCAGACCGGCATGCCGGCCAGGCCCAGCCGCGGCCGCGTCCGCAACCACGTGCCAAAATCGGCCATTTCGAAGCTGGTGCCGAGCAGGTAGCGGTGCAGCATCAAAATGCCGCCGAAGTTGATCGTGCGGCAGTATTGTGCCAAGTCGTCGGCGGGGTCGCAGACCAACGGCCGGGCGGCATCTTCGTCGGCCCGGCGGACCTGCTCCACCCAGCGGCGCACGGCCTCCAAATTGCGTGTCGTCAGACCCTGCCCGAAATGCCAGGCCAGCACCGGTTCGTATCGCGCGTCGAACACCAGCGGCGGGTCCTGTGCGTCGGCGGCGGGTTCGTCTTTGAGCACCGGAGGCGGACAGACGAGCCACATCTCGGCCCGTTTGGCTTCTTCGAGCAGCGCGTCGGAAGGCGCGCCGCCGAGCCTGACGACGTTAAAGCCCAGGCCCTTGAGAAAGTTCAACGATTCTCCCTGATATTCGACCATCCGCGGAAAGAAGGGCTGACCGTCGACCTGCAGCACGTTGCCCGCCAACTCCACTCGCCGCCGCGCCGGGCTTTCGGCGGGGTCCGGTTTCTGGGCCGCGCGGTCTGCCGTCTCGGTCGCGTTGCCGACCGCCACCGCACTGGGCAAGTCCAGGTCGTCGATGGCGATGCCGGTCGTGCCGGCGCCGGCGTAGAGGTTCAACACCAGTCGGTCGAGGTAGGGTTCGCGGACGTCGATGTGGCTGCCCAACTGTCTGCGCATGGGGTGGACGGCGGACTGAACGAGCTTCGGCAGGTCGTCGATGCGGAGCTGTTGCCAGGAGCCTTGCTGCGTGTAGGTCGGGCCGGTCAGCAGCCGGGTGACGGGCTTGCCCGTGCGGGGATTGGCCACGTGCGGAAAAACGACGCGCACCAAGAACTGAATCCCCGGCCGGTCCGCGCGCACCCAGACACTGGGCCGCAGTTCGGAAATCACGTGGACCGGAGTGGTATCGTAGGCCAGGTGGACGAAATGGCCGTGCCCGGACTGCACGCGGACCAACTCGCCGCTGGAGCCTGAGTGGGCGGCTTCACCGCTGCGCTGGTGCAGTTGAACGCGATACGGCGCGTCGGCGTCGGCGAACCGCCAGCTTGTCTCGGCGCCTTCGAAACCGTCGTTTGTCGCGGATTGAGCCTGGGCTGACCCGGAGGCAAGGCACCACGCGACGAGCGCGCCTAGGTGTAGGGTGGGACCAGCGAGCTTGCGAGCGCCGGCCCACCATTGAGTCGCGCCGATGGTGGGCCGGCGCTCGCAAGCTCGCTGGTCCCACCCTACAGTGCTACCAAAGGGCAACATGAGTTTCCGGCGGTGTCTCCCGTGTGATTGTGGGGACGTCGGGGCGAAATGTTTCACAAAGGCCACGCGGCGCCCGCGGGAGCACCTTTGCGCAACGTGGTCTTGTATCAGGATTTGCGATCTACCTCCAGGCCGGATGTCGCCTTTTCGCAGCACAGCGGTTTGGGTTCAACACGGTGCATGCCAGCGATCTAAGTCTCTATTTAACAAACACTTATGACACCCAACGGCTTCATGGGGGAACCGCTGGCACGTCGTCTGCTTTTCGTTCGGTCATACCCGAAACAACCAGCAGAGGCCCGCCATGACCCAGACATCCCGCGTTGTCAACTCCACCACCGACGAGCTTCCCCAGGATTTGATCGACTTGACCGCGGCCATCGATCACCTGCCGGTGGAATACCTGGAAATGATTCGGCCGGTGTTGAACCGCGTGATCGACAGCACGCGTCGCCGCCGCCGGATTTTGCACCTGGTGCAGGACGCCCTCAGCCAATTGCGGCTCGACATGAAATACCTGCTGTTCGACTTGGAGGCCACGCGACGCGAACGCGACGAGTACCGCCGGCAACTGGAAGCCTGAAGCGATGGTGTGAAGTAAAATGCGCGAAAGCGTTGCGACATGGGCCGCGCTGGCATAGGATGAAGAATTCAATGGTCCCCGACGCCACGTCGCACGCGCTCCACAGCAGGCGAGGGCAAGTCGGGCGCCGATTTTGGAACCGGGGAGCCTGCCATGGCCGAGCTCACGGCTGAACAAATCGCTCAGCGCGCGTTCGACCTCGACCTGCTTAGCGAACGACAACTCCAGGAAATCTGGGGCGACTTCGGACGTCGCAACGTTCCTGCCGACGAATTCGTGCAGTTTGTGCTGCGCCGTGAGTTGCTCACGAATTTTCAGCTCGACCGCCTGCTCAAGGGCGAACGGTCCGGCTACTTCTACGGCGATTACAAGGTGCTCTACATGGTGGCTGGCGGAAGCTTTGCCCGCGTGTATCGCGCCGCCCATAAGGAGACGGGCGTCGTGCGGGCGCTGAAAGTCCTCCGCAAGCGCTACAGCGACGACCCCGCCCAGCGGGAACACTTCGTGCGCGAGGGCCAAGTCGGCCTGACGTTGCGGCACGCCAACATCGTGCCGATTTACGAAGTCTATTCCAAGGGCCGCACGCACTTCCTGGTGATGGAGTTCATCGAAGGCCGCAATCTCCGCGAGTTTCTCAAGATTCGCAAGAAACTGGAACCGGCCGAAGCGACGCGGATGATGATTGAGATCACGAGCGGACTGCGCTACGCCTTCGAACATGGCGTCTTTCATCGCGACCTGAAGCTGTCGAACATCCTGATCTCCAGCAAGGGGCAGGCGAAGCTGGTCGATTTCGGCCTGGCCGGCACCGACACCAACGTGGCCGACGAGAGCCTGGGTGAGACGATCAACGCCCGTACCATTGACTATGCGGGCCTGGAGCGGGCCACGGGCGTGCGCAAGGACGATCAGCGCAGCGACATCTACTTTCTTGGCGTCATCTATTATCAAATGCTGATGGGCCAATCGCCGCTGTTTGAGACGCGCGACCGAATTCAGCGGCTGTCGAAGTCGCGATACACCGAATTCGTGCCCATCCAGCAGGCCGACGCGACCGTTCCCAAGATCGTGGCGGCGATCGTGTCGCAGGCCATGCAGATCGAACCGGACAAGCGTTATCAGACCCCCGGCCAGATGCTGGTCGATTTGAACGTTGCCGCCGAACGGCTCGCGGCCGGCGACACGCATGCCGCGGACGAGCAGGTCGCCGCCAGCCGGTGGGAAGCGGACCGCGAACGGATGGCCTCGGCTTTGGCCGCCGACAGCCAGCGCCGCGGACTGATGATTGTCGAGTCGAACGGCAAGATGCAGGACGTCTTTCGCGAAGAGCTGAAGAAGGCCGGTTATCGCGTGCTGGTGATCGGCGATCCGCGGCGGGCGCTGGAGCGGTTTCAGGACGATAAAAAGCCGGCCGACGTGATCGTGTTCAGCACCGGGCAAATCGGCGAGCCGGCGCTGACCACGTTTCAAGAGTTCGCCGCCGGCGAGCAGACCAGTTCGGTGCCGGCCATTCTCCTGTTGGCCCCGGAACATCGCTCCTGGTCGAAGCAGGTCGAAGCGAGCCTCGCGCCGCACCGGATCGTGATGCAGATGCCGATCAAGCTCAGCCAACTGCTGGAGGCGATGAGCAAGATGCTGTCGCCCAAGGCGGCGTGAGCTCGCCCGCGCCTTACTTGCCCGGCAGCACGAGTCCCATCTCGCCCATCAGCAACTGCATGTCTTCCCAGACGTCCTTCTTGGCCGCCGGGTTGCGCAAGAGATAGGCTGGATGGTAGGTACACAAGACCCGGCAGCCGCGATACTCGAAGAACCGTTTTCGCAGCCGGCTCATCGTCGTTTCGGTATTGAGCAAGGCCTGGGCGGCCACCAGGCCGAGGCAACAGATGAATTCGGGCTGAATGATGTCGAGCTGTCGATCGAGATACTCGCGGCAGTTGGCCGTCTCGGTCGGCAGCGGATTGCGGTTGCCCGGTGGGCGGCACTTGAGGGTGTTGAGAATGTAAACGTCCTGTCGTCGCAGCGTGCAGGCTTCGATGATTTTGTTGAGCAATTGTCCGGACCGGCCGACGAACGGCTCGCCCTGGGCGTCTTCGTCGGCGCCCGGCGCTTCGCCCATGAAGCACAGCCGGGCACTGGCGTCGCCGACGCCGAACACCGTTTGCTTGCGCGTGGTGGCCAGTTCGCCGCAGCGCTCGCAGCCGCGCACTTGCCCGCAAATCAGATTGAGCGCCATCTCGCGTTCGGCGTGCGGCAGCTTGGGTGCCCCTCGGCGCATGGATGATTCGCTTTCGTCCGACCGCCTGCGGCGGGCACTCGTGCAACGGCTGGAAAGTCTTCAACGGGCAGGCGTCAATGAACTGCCGCGGCCGGCGAGTGCGGCGGTGCCGTCGAACGAGGCCGGGCCGATGCGCGAGACGCCAAAGCGGCACGCCGTTGCCGACGCCCAGCCAAGGGCCGCCGCACCTCAACCCGTCGCAACCCGCGCCTGCACCGGCGGCGGTGGCGACGCTGGACAAGCCGGCGCAACCGGCGAAAAGCGGTGCGCTGTTTGCCTCGCCCGCCTGGGACATATTGGTCTTGGCCTTCCTGGGCGTGGAGTGCCCGCTGAGCAAACTCTATGCGCCGCGGCTGGCCGAACTCGCCGGCGAATTCGCGAACGTCGGTGTGCGAATCGTCGGCATCGATTCCAATCAACAAGACTCGTTGGCCGAAATCGACGCCTTTACGCGCCTGCATCGGCTTCCGTTCCCTGTCCTTAAAGACATGGGCAACCGCTTGGCCGATCGACTGGCGGTCAAGCGGATCACGGAAGTGGTTGTGCTCGACCGGGAGCGGCGGGTGCGCTATCGCGGGCGGGCCGACGATCAGTATCAGATCGGCGTTCAACGCCAGAAGCCCACGCGCCGCGATCTGGCCGAGGCGGTCGAAGAAATGCTGCGCGGCGAGCGGGTCAGCGTGCCGGAAACCGAACCGGTCGGCTGCTTCATCGGCCGGCGGCGAACGCCCGCCAAGGACGGCAAACTCAGCTACGCCCGGCACGTCGCTCCGATCTTGGAGCGGCGATGCCGGACCTGTCATCGACGCGGTCAGGCGGCGCCGTTTGCGTTGACGACCTATCAGGACGCCGTCGACTGGGCCGAAACGATCGGCGAGGTCATCGAGGACCGCAGAATGCCGCCCTGGCACGCCGACCCGAAGTACGGCCGTTTTGCCAACGATCCTAGCCTGACCGATGATGAGCGGCGAACGCTCCTCAATTGGATCGACGATGGGCTGCCGTTAGGCGGTCCGAGCGAGTTGACTTCAGCCGACGACCTCCGCGACGGCTGGATGATCGGGCGACCGGATGTGACGCTCGCCATGCCGGAGGTTTTTCGAGTGCCGGCGGAAGGCGTCGTTGAATATCAACAGTTCTCCATCGATCCGGGCTTCGGTTCGGACCGCTGGATCGTGGCGGCCGAAATTCGGCCGCGCAATCGCGCGGTGGTGCATCACGCGACGCTGTTTCTGACGCCGACCGCGGGGGGTGCGCAGGTCGAACAAGGTTCGCTCGGCTCGTTCTGCGTCGCGGCAATGGCGCCCGGTAGCGGTCCCCTTACTTTGCCCGGCGGGATGGCCAAGCGCGTCCCCGCGGGCTGGTGCTTTTCGCTGCTCGTACACTACGTGTCGGTGGGCTCGCCCCAGACCGATCGGACCAGCATTGGGCTGAAGTTCGCCGCTCCGCACACGGTCCACAACGAAGTGGCCACGCGATTGCTGGTGGACGAACACCTTGCCATTCCTCCGGGGGCTGCCGACCACCGCGTCGAGCATTCCGTACGGCTCAACGACGAAGTGCTGTTACTGGCAATATTTCCTCACATGCACTCCGCGGCAAGTCGTTTCGTTATCAGGCACGATATCCGGACGGTTCGCAAGAAACTCTGCTGTACGTGCCGCGTTATGACTTCGATTGGCAGCACCGCTACGCGTTGCTCGAACCGAAGCGGCTGCCTTCGGGCACCGTGCTCAGTTGCCAGGCCGTGTACGACAATTCGCGTGCGAATCCGCGCAATCCCGATCCCAGCGTCATGGTTACGACCGGGCCGCAGAGCAGCGACGAAATGTTCAACGGTTATTTCGACGTGGCATTGGCCGATGAGGGTCTGCAAAGCGTTTCTCACCGCTGGTCTGCGCTACTGCGTTACGGGACTCATCCGGCGATGGCGTTGTTGAAATACCCGATACGAAAACCTGCTTCGATTTCAGGTTGAATACGCCAACCGAGATACCGACCGCGTGGTGTCGCTGCCCGGCCAGTTGGTCGCCCGCGAGCACATCGGCGGCATGTATATGGAAGGAGAGGTGCGGCTCCGGAAGGAGTCGAAGCTGAGCTATCTGGTGCGATACGACTTGCTGGACCACCGCAGTATCGTGCCGCCGCCGGGCAGCACCCTCACGACCGGCCGGTTCGACGTCAAACGGACAACTGTCGGCGTCAACTACCAGTTGACCGGCAATAGCCTGTTGATGCTCAACTACGAACGCTGGGTTCTCCCCGGCCCGCTACCCGATTTGAACGTCTACGGCGTGCGCTGGGCAGCCACGTTTTGACGACCAAGCCTGACAATCTCTTCATCTTGCGGCGCAATTGTTGCACGATTCGGGCGGTCGTCCTAACATAGATATTGGAAAGGCGGTTTATCGCTTGAAACAGGAGCCCGCCATGCTCAGTCTTGCCAGTTCGTCGCGTCATCAACGTGAGACCAGCGCCCTCATCGAGCAGCAGATTCAGCGCTGGTTGATGCTGCAACAGGCCGTGGAACAACGTTCGCCGCCGTGCGATTCGGTCGCCTGCGGACACTACATCGCCATCTCGCGCGAGGCCGGCACGGGCGCCGAGCAAATCGCGCGTGCCGTCGGCGACGAGTTGGGCTGGCGGACGCTCGATCGCGAGCTGCTCGGCTTGGTGGCCAAGGCCGCCGCCTGCTCGCCCTACGACGTCGAATTGATCGACGAGACGGGCGTGCGCTGGATCATGGAAATCTTCAATCACTGGATCGAGCACGCCCCGGTGAGCCACGAGAAATACTTCCTTCGTCTGTCGGCCGTGCTGCGGGCCGCCGTGCGGCAGGAAAACGTGGTGATCGTGGGCCGCGGCGCGCGGTTCTTGTTGCCGCACGACAAAGGGCTTTCCGTGCGGCTGATCGCTCCCAAGCACTTTCGCATCGAACAGGTGCGGCTGTTGCAGGGAATAAGCTTGGAGCAGGCCCGCGAATGGGTCGACCAGACCGACCGCGACCGGCGCGAGTTCGTGTTGCAGCACTTCCACCACGATGTCCACCATATCCACCTCTACGATTTGGTGCTCAACGTCGAGAAGCTCGGCGCCGACGGCGCCGCGCGGCAGATTGCCGCGGCCGCCCGCGACGTGTTTCCGCGTTGAACGGTCACTTCTGACGCGCGCCATGCAAACAATGGCGGTGGCTGGGGCAGAAGCTGGCCGAGATCGATCCGGCCATTGCCAAAACGCGCCGTTCGGCCGGCGATGTCCCGGTGGCGGCGCGACCGGGGCATCGCCGCGGCGGAGCGGTTAGGTCAGGAACCGGCCGAGCGCGCGGCTCTGCCCCAGCCACCGCCGTTGGTTTCGCCTTCTGCAGCGTGGCGTATAGAATACTTGCATGGCTGCTGTACCCGAACGCGAGACGATCTTTTCCGCCGGCCGGCTGGCGGGCATCGATTATGGCACAGTGCGCGTGGGCGTGGCCTTGACCGATGCGCGGCGGACGTTGGCCAGCCCCTACGAGATTTACCGCCGCCGCGACCGCGCCGCCGACGCACGCTATTTTCAGTCGCTCGTGGCTCAAGAACGGATCGTGGGCTTCGTCGTGGGCCTGCCGGTACACCTGAACGGGCGTGAAAGCGAGAAGTCGCGCGAAGCCCGGCAGTTCGGCGAGTGGCTGGCCGAAACAACCGGCCTGCCGGTGGCCTACTTCGACGAGCGATTCACGACGGCCGAGGCCGACCAGTTTCTCGGCGCGGCGGAACTGACCAAGAAGCAGCGGGCGGCCCGACGCGATATGCTGGCCGCGCAGATTATGCTGGCGGCGTTTCTCGAATCGACCTCGCCGGGCGAACCGGCGCCCCTTGACGACTGAGTGCGACGCCGATGGCAACAAGATTGATTATCGGCTGCGGTTACCTGGGCGGCCGCGTGGTCCGGCGCTGGCTCGCGGCGGGCGATGCGGTGTATGCCGTGACGCGCCGGGCCGACCGCGCCCTGGCCTGGCAACAGGAAGGACTCAAGCCGGTCGTGGCCGATGTCACCGACCGCCCAACGCTCGATTTGCCAACAGCCGACACCGTGCTCTATGCCGTCGCCCACGATCCAAGGTCGGGCAAGAGCCACACCGAGACACACGTGGTCGGATTGACGAACGTGCTCGACGCGCTGCCCCCCACGTTTCGGCGGCTGATCTATATCAGCACGACCGGCGTTTACGGCGACGGTCAGGGCCAGTGGGTCGATGAAGAAACTCCCTGCCATCCCCAGCGGCCGGCGGGCGTGGCATGCCTGGCGGCCGAACGAATGCTTGAAGCTCACGGCCACGGCCGGCGGGCGGTCATTCTGCGTCTGGCGGGCCTCTATGGTCCCGATCGAATCCCCCGCATCGACGCGCTGTTGGCCGGCGAGGCGCTCGACGCTCCGCAACACGGCTTCTTGAATCTGGTCCACGTCGACGACGCCGTCGAAGCCGTGCTTGCCGCCGACGAGATCGAGACGAGCTTACCGCGACGCTATCTGATTGCCGATGGCGCTCCGGTGGAGCGGGACGAATACTACGCCGAGTTGGCGGGGTTGGTCGGCGCACCGGCTCCGCGGTTTCGGCTGCCCCAGCGCGAGACGCCGGCCTACGCCCGTGCGACCGCCGACAAGCGCGTCTCGAACGCCCGCATGTTGGCCGAGCTCCAGCTGACGCTTCGTTATCCGAGCTACCGTGAGGGGTTGAGGGCGATCGTGGCCGGGCGACAGGCATTGGGCGAGTAACGGGCTGACCACCGCCCGAGGTTATATGCGGCTAGTCGTGAATTGGAACCAGGTGGGGGGTGATCTCCAGCGCGCTGGAGATCGCGGCCAACGGCAGATCGCCAAACGGTTGAAGGGTTTTCCCGCGGTCCGCCGGACTTGGGGACATGATCCAAACGATCGAGTCGTTTACGGATTTCAATCCGTCGTCCGGAGTCGAAACGACGCCTTACGCCTCCGGCGCCTTTACCGATCCCACGATGAGCGCGCAAGCGCACGCCGCGCCGGTAGCAGCGCCGGCGGTACCCGAACCGTCGAGCCTCACGCTGTTCGGCGTGGCGGCTGGGATGTTCGCTGGTTACCGCGGCTGGCGGCGAAGAAAACAGGCATCCATCGCCTGACCGTCTCGGCGAATTCGTTAAGCTCGCGCTCGGCCGGAGCTTCAGGCGCGCGCGGTGGGACGGCGCTCGCAAGCTCGCTTGTCCCACGCTACGGATGGTGGATGGTCGTCAGCAGAAAACTAAAACGGCAGCAGCACCCCCAGCGAGGCGATGTGGATCTGGGCGCGGAGCGTGCTGTTGTTGAAATCGCCGCCGGCCAGGAGGCTTGTGCCCACGTACCGCGTGGGACCGAAGGAGTATTGATCAGCGGCGTTCACCCTGCGATTTAGGGCAGGCCGATCGGCGACGTGAAATCGGCGGGCTTCACGGCCAACAGCGAGCAGGGCACGTGCGTCACCAGCCGCTCGGCCGTGTTGCCGATGAACACGCCCGGAATGCCGCTGCGGGCCATCGTGCCCATCACCAGCAGGTCGACGTGGTGGACCCGAATGAAATCGAGAACGGCGGTGTCGGCGATGCTCAGCCCTTCGACGATGTGCAGCTCCGCCTTGACCGACGGATTCGGCCCGGCAACGCGGGCCAACTGCTCGTCCAGCCGCTGCCGCCCGTCGGCCTTCACCTTGTCGTGATAAATCTGCGCGCTCGTGTCGAGCAGGCCGGTGCTCCAGAGGCGGTCGAGCGGATAATCGACGGCGTGCAGCAAGTTGACCTTGGCCCCGGTCAGCGCTCCCAGCGCCAGCCCTAATCGCAAGGCGTTCTCGGCCACCTCGCTCAAATCGCTGGCCACCAGAATGCTGGTCGGCAGCGGATGCGGTTCGGGCCGCGTGATCCACACCGGGCAGGGGCAATTGTGCAGCAGCTTCATGGCCGTGCTGCCAAACAGAAACCGCTCGACGGCGCCCACGTTGCGCGTGCCGACGATCACCACGTCGTACTGCCCACGCTCGACCTCGCGCGTGAGTTCCACCCACCCCTCGCCGCTGACGAGCCGGGAGTCGGCGGTCAGACCTCGCGCTTTGGCCTCGTGGACCAGATGGTCGAGGGCACGGCCGCCCGACTTTCGAAGCTGGCCGGTGACGCGCGAGGCATCGCCTCCCAGCGAAACGATGGTCGCTTCGGGCAGGTCGACGGCGGCAAAAAACGTGACGCTGGCCGCCGATGTTTCGGCCAGCCAGAGGCCATGCTTGATGGCTTCTGCGACGGGCGGCGAAAAGTTGCTCGAACCCACGCCGTCGGCCTGCAAAAGATCGACGCCCACCAGGACTTTCTGAAACGGTGCCATGAGGTTGTTTCCCGACGAATTCGTTGACATCGCGCGCCCAGACCGAACCGGCCGGCGTCGAACAGGCCGATTGCGGGCCTGCCGCAACTCCGGCACGCTCCAGCTTACACTAGGGACATGCTTCGATGTAGCGGGGACATGATGTGCGAAACGGCGCGCCGAGCACGCTTAGCACAGCTTTCGGCACGCAATCGTATCGCTCCCCGCCGCAATGCCTTTGTTGCTTTCGCGGTTTTTCTCGGCGTTTTCGGCGTCGGATGTGGTTCGGCTCCGCTTCGGCGCACCACGTGCTTTAGTAACCGGTGGGTCGTTCATCGACGACGTTCTTACCGACTTGATTAGAAAGAAGCGCGACTACGCCCGTTTTGAATGAAAAGTCTTATTGGCAGCTTGCCGACCGCGGCCTTGCCGCGTGCGACAGGCAGGAAACCGCACGGAGTTACGAACCATGAACACCTACAAAGACAGCGAAATTCATTGCGACCATTGCCAATGGACGAGCGAGCGTGCGCTCTGGCACGACGACGTCCGCGTATGGGAGCAAGAGATCGACGAGATGGGCGCGAAGCTGCGCCGAGTCGAGGCGGTGCTGATCCAGCACCGGCACGACTTGCAAGTCCACGCCGCCGCGCTGCGGCTGTACGACGACCGGGACGCTCGCCGGGAGCACGCCTTGGCCCAATACGAGAAAGAAGGCAACGACGAAAAAGGGATGGTGCTGGAGCACGCGCATGAGTCGGAGGTCTCTCAACAGGCCCGGCAGCGCGAACGCCACCACGAGTTGAAGGCAGCTCAGCGGCGGCTGATGGCGAATCTGTTGGCCATGGCCAAGATCGCCGATCACTTGCAAGACTGGGATTGGTGATGTCCGTCACGCTCGGCTCTTGACGGTCAGCCAAACCGGGCCATCGGGCCATAAGCCCAAAGACGCAATCGGCTTGACGACTTGACCGGGCCGAAGGGTGACGTCGAATTCTTGAAGCACTCGGGCGACGACGAGTTGCATCTCCAGCAAGGCAAATTCATTTCCGATGCACTGGTGCGGCCCCCCGAGAAAGGGAAAGTAAGCTTCCTTCGGACGACCGGCCATGCGCTCAGCGGTGAAACGGTCGGGGTCGAAGACGTCCGGCGCGTCCCAGAAAGCGGGATGCCGGTGAGTGACGTACGGGCACAAAACCACCGTCGAACGCGCCGGGATACGGAAACCGCCGATCTCGTCATTCGCGACAACGCGGCGCGGGACGACCCAGATCGGCGGGTATAATCGCAGTGACTCTTGGATGACGGCACGCGTGATGTGCAACCGCGGTGCATCCGCCGCGCTGGGCAGCCGATCGCCGATCACCGCCTTGATCTCCTGGCAGACACGCTCGCGTATCGGCGCATGAGAGGCAAGCAAATACCAGGTCCAGGTGAGCGCGGTGGCCGTCGTCTCGTAGCCTGCGAGCAAGAAGTTCAGAACCTCGCTGCGGAGCTGGTCGGCGGTCATTCTTTCGCCCGTTTCTTCGTCGCGGGCCTGAACGAGCATCGAAAGCAGATCGCCGCGGTCCGCCTCGTCGCCCAGCCGCTCTCGGACAATCGCCGTCACGATCTGTTTGAGCGTCGACACCGCCTTTTTGAATCGGCGGTTCGTCGACGTCGGCACCCAGCTCGGTGAACCGAAGGGATGATGGAGTCGATATTCGAAATACTGGCCCAGCACGGCGAACGCCTGGCCTACTTCGTCGGCCTCATGGCTTACATCCCGATCGAAGAGTGTCCGGCTCGTGATGCCAAGAGTCAGGCGCGACATCTCGCGTCGCGCCTCGATCACCTTTTCTTCTTCTTCCGCCGCCATGTCACGCCATCGCGATACCAGCCCGGACGCCGCGTCGACCATCACGCCGGTGTACTCGGCCAGCCTTTGCCGGTGAAAGGCGGGTTGTGCCATCCGCCGCTGTCGAAGCCAGAAAGCCCCTTCCGACACGGTCAGGCTGTCGCCAAATATTCGCCGCATCAACCGGTACTGCCAGCCGCGCAAATAGTTCTTAGGATGCTCGTGCAACACGCGTCGGACGTGCTCCGGATGGAAGAGGAAATGGACCACCACCGGCCCAATGCGGAAACGAAATACGTCGCCGAACCGCTCCCGTGCCTGCATTTGAAAGCTCAGCGGGTCGCACAGGAAGGCGCCCAAGGGGCCATAGGGCAGCGGAATGGCATGAGTGATTCCTGGGGCCACAGCCATGTCAGTGTGCCGCTGGTCGGCCGCCGTGAAACTCGCCGTGACCGGCGTCGTCCCAGCTTTGACCGTTGACCAGCACGTCGGCCACGAGCTCGCTCGACAATGCGCGGCGCACCGCGGCCAGCACCTGGCGATGTTCCATGGGCTTGTTGTAAATCAAGCTCAGGCAAATCGGCTGGGGAGTTTCCGTGTCGACATGCTCGAGCACGGCGGTGCCCCCGCCCGCGGCCGCTTGCGACTCGAGGTGCTCCGGCGTCGATGCCAGCGGCCGAGGAGGCCCTCCCTTGAGAAGGTCTTCGAGGCCGTCGGTGTCGTACCACCGCACCGAACCTTGCTGCTTGACGTGCAGCCGCAGCCAACGGCGGAGCGAACGCCCCAGCGCCTTGAAGTCGGCGGGCGTGAGCGCCTGGCGAGGATAGATATCGAAGTTGACGGTCACAGCGGTCCTTCTATCGGGTCCGGTTCTGGTCTGTGGCGGAACGGGCAGAGGCGCCGCCCTCACCCAACATCGTCTCGCAAGCACTCTGGCACTTGCGGCACTCCTTGGCGCATTGGCTCATGTGTTGATCGTCGGTAAACCGCTCGCAGGCTGCGGCACAGCGGGCGCAGGCGTCGGCGCACGCCTTGCATATCAGGCCGCTGAACGGACCACCCCGCGAGACGATCTGGTCGGCGGCGGCGCAAATCTCAGCACAGTCGAGGCAAGTCTGCAACGTCTCCCGATGGGCCTTGTTTCCCTCGCTGACGAGATCGAGGCAGTGGGCCGCGCACGAATCGCACGCTTGCTGGCACGCGCCACACTCGGCGGCGCATTGCGAGGTCGGCTGCGCGTGATGCTCGTGCGCGGCCTTGCTTGCGGTGGCCGCTCGGATTCCGTTTGGCCGAGACGATTCATTACGGCCCTGGGCAAGGGCCTGAAGACTGAAGGCGACCGCGACGGCAAGGGTGGTTGCGGCGACGAACGCAGAGGCACGGGCAGTAGCTCGCATGACAGAATCTCCTTTTTGGGGTACGACACACACGCACAAAAGCCCCACCTAGCAATTCTTGGGCCACTGCACCCAGATTAGGGCCGTAACGCGGTGACCGTGGCCATCTGCCGGTGTGCCGACGTCGCAGGACGGGTCGGGGCAAACCGCGCCGGTGCCAAAGAAACCAGTCCACTGGCTGAACCTCTCCGATCGGCAGTGCCTCCATATCCACCAGAAAGTGGGGTAAACCGGCCGCGACCATTCATGCTAATCTCCGCCGCTGCCGATATTCGCGGTTGCACGCCGGGCGCTCCGCCTCAAGCAAATCCCCGGCATTTGGTCGTCAGGGAAGATGGGTCGAATAGACAAAGATCGCTGGTTCGACGGTTTGTGGCTGACAGCATGTCTGGCGGCATCGAGCGTCTGGTGCATCTCCGCCGGTCGGCAGCTTAGCGCGACATTCGACGAGCCGCTCTATCTCGAACGCGGCCTGGAAGTCTGGCGAACCGGCAGCCACGCCGGGCTGATGAAGCTCGGCACCATGCCGCTGGCCATCGATGGGTGTACGCTGCCACTCTATCTATATGAGCGCTGGTCGGCGACGCCGATCGACCCGGTGCGCGACCTCAACCGCATACTGCCCTGGTCCCGCTCGGCGGCACTGGTTTTCTGGTGGCTGCTGCTGGTTTATGGTTGGCTGGCCGGCCGGTCGTTGGCCGGACCCTGGGGCGGACGTCTGGCCGTCGCCTGGCTGGCCTGCGAGCCGAACCTGCTGGCCCACGCCGCGCTGGCCACGACCGACATCGCCGTCAGCGCCTGCCTGCTGGCCCTGGTCTATCACTTTCGCGCCGGGCGCGAACGATCGTGGTGGCCGCGCGTCGGCCTGCCGGGCTTGTGGTTCGGCGCGGCGCTGCTGGCCAAGGCGTCGGGCATGGTCTTTGGCCCGCTCTGCCTGATCGCCGTCGAAGCCCACCGGATGTGGAACACCCGGCCCTGGCCGGATTATCCGTCGGCCCACACTAACCCGAAGCGCAAGCGAGGAGGAACGGCCGACTTGCCTCGCTTGCGCTTCGGGTTTGTGTTGCGGCAGTCTTTGCGCGGGTTCGTGGGCCCAGGAATCATCCGCGCATGGCTCCTGCGAGCATCGATCAGGGACTTGTCGCAGATCGCTGCGATCGGCTTTGCGGTGACGTTGATCTATTGCGGCTGCGACTGGCGTCCGGAACCGAGCTTCGTGGCCTGGGCGCATGGGCTGCCCGAAGGCCGGGCGCACGACGCGCTGGTTTGGCTCTCCGAGCACCTGTGCCTGTTCAGCAATGCGGGTGAGGGGCTGGTGCGACAGGTGAAGCACAACATGCGGGGCCATCACGGATCGTATCTGCTGGGCCGCGCCTACCCGCAGCCCGTGTGGTATTACTTTCCGGTGGCACTGGCGGTCAAGCTTTCGCTGCCGTTGCTGGCGGCACCGCTGGCCGTGCTGGCCGCGCGACGCCGCGCCGCGTTGAATTGGGCGCTGGCCGTGACGGGAGCGCTGTTTTTGTTCAGCCTCAACTGCCGAGTGCAAATCGGCATTCGGCTGGTGCTGCCGCTGGTGGTGTTTCTGGTGGTCGCGGTCGCCGGCGGGTGCGTCGGAATCATCACGCAGAGCCGACCGTGGCCGCGGCGACTCTGGATTGCCGGTTCGCTGGCTGCGGTGCTTTGGACGAGCGCCGCGGCCTGGCGAGCATGGCCCGAAGGGCTTTGTTACACCAACGAACTGTGGGGCGGAAGCGACAACGGTTATCTCTGCCTGAGCGATTCCAACTACGACTGGGGACAAGGCGTCAAAGAGCTGGCGGCCTGGACCCGAGGCCGCGGCTGGCCGCAACTCGACGTTTGGTATTTTGGCAGCGACCCGGCCGTCAACGCCGCTCCGTTGCGTCATCTGCCCTTGCACCTGTTGCCGATCGGCAAACCGTCGGACGTGCCGACGTTCGTGCAAAGCCGCTACCTGGCCGTCGGCACCACGCTGATCTACGGCACGCCGTTGGGGTTGCCGGCGCATCGGGCCGCGGTCGACTTCTTGAGATCGCGAACGCCGGTGGCACGCACCGCAACGTTCTTGATTTACGACCTCGCCGAGCGAGTCGCGGCGAGCCCGGATTATTCATGGCCCCACGAATTCCAGCGCAGACTGCGCGCACACCAACCCGAAGCGCAAGCGAGGTAAGTTCGTTGCGCGGCCTCGCTTGCGCTTCGGGTTAGTGTGGGGCCCTGAATAATCCGGGCGAGTAAGCCTGCCGGCGGCAAATTGGATTGATCGAACGATGAAGCACGCGATGTCGAAAAAAACGGACCTACCGGTAGGCTTACGCCTCCCGCTCGGCTGGGCGAAGGACCACGAACGGCAACTCCGCTGGATCGTCGTGGTGGTTGCCATCGCGGTGTTTGCCGTGCAGTGGGTGCGGTCCGCAGTCAACGTCGAAGACGGCGACTTTTATCTGCATTGGCAGTTCGCCTGCCGCTTTGTGCAACACAAGCTGCTCTACGCAGAGGGGCTGCACATTCCCTACCCGCCGTTCTGGGCGATGGGCTGGTCGCCCATCGCCGCGCTCTCCTTGCCCGCAGCCAAGATGCTTTGTTATCCGCTCAGCGCCGCCGCCTTGGTCGTGCTCCTCTGGACTCTCGACCGCCTGACGCGCCAACAGCTTGGTCTGTCGAGCACGCGGCGATTCTGGGCGACGGCCGCCGCACTGGCCATCGCATCGCGGTTTCTCGTGCGGGAGCTGCCGGAATGCGGTCCCAATCTGATGCTGCTGGCACTGACGTGGTCGGCAATCTATCTCTGGACCCGGCACCGCGACCTGGCCGCCGGAACGTGCCTCGGCTTTGGCGCCGCCCTGAAATGCACGCCCGCCATCTTCATCGCCTATTTTGCCTGGAGGCGGCAGTGGAAGCTGGCCCTCACCGGCACGGCGGCGGCGGCCATCGTTTCTTTGGCCCCGGCCCTCTGGCAAGGCACGGCCGATTACGAGCGGCACGTGCGGCTGTGGCTGAGGCACCTCAGTCTCGGCGCCGGACAGGTCGACCCGACCGTCGGCGTGCTCGGCCCCGAAACTTTGCAAAACCTTTCCCTGCGGCCGGCGATTGCCCGATGGCTGATGCACTTGCCGCCCGGCCACCCCAGCCGCCTCGACCAGCCCGGATACGTGGAGTTTCTCGATCTCGCGCCGGCCTTGGCCGGGCGAGTCACCAAAGGCGTGCTGTTGGCCTTGCTGGCGTGCGTCGCTTGGATGGTCCGCAAGCCCGTCACCGATCGCGGCGACACGGCCCTTCTCTGGGAATGTGCCGCCGTGGGCGTACTGGCCTTGCTCCTGTCGCCCATCACCTGGTATCAGCACTGTGTGGCCTTGCTGCCCGCGTTTTATCTGTTGACGCGCACGGCGGCGGCCGGTGGCCGTGTCGCACCTTGGATGTACGCCGTCGTGGCCGCGTTCATCGCGATCGTGATTGTGTTGAACCGCGGCGTCATTGGGCGAGATGCCACGCTGCTCTTGGCCAGTTACCACCTCACCACGTGGGCCATTCTGAGCGTCTTGTTGCTGACGCTCGGCGGCCGATCGACTGCAACCGGTCGCCGGACCAGCGATGTCGCGGCCTCACCTCTGCGGCGGGCGGCCTAAGCTCATGAACTTCGTCACCACGAAATTGCGGCCGGCTCTGTACCGCGTGCGGCGATCCGTCGAGCAATTCGTGGTGGCTGGGGCAGAGCCGCGGTACAGCGTGAATTCTGCCAATACGCCCCGCCGCGGCGATGCCCCGGTTCCCGCAGCACCGGGGCATCGCTGGCCGGCGGCGTTTTTTGGCGATGGCTCGTCGCATCCGGCCAGCTCTGCCTCAGCCACCGGCAACTGCGGCGCGCGCGTGTCTTGGACGTACGTTCTGCTGGCGCTGGGACTTTGCCTGCGGCTTTATCATTATCTGCGCAATCCTTCGCTCTGGCACGACGAGGCGGCCCTGGTGTTGAACGTGCTCGACAAGAGCTTCTGGGAGTTGCTGGGCCCATTGCAGTTTTCCGAGGCGGCGCCGCCCTTGTTCTTGTGGCTGGAGAAAGCGGTCACGCTCGCTTTCGGCGAATCGCTCTATGCCTTGCGGCTGTTGCCCCTGGCCGCGAGCTGCGGCGCGCTGGTCCTCTTTGCCTTCGTTGCCCGGCGGACGTTGGAGCCGGCCGCGGTGCCGTGGGCCGTATTTCTGTTCGCCACGTCCGACCGGCTGTTGTGGCACTCTTGCGAAGCCAAACAGTATGCGATCGAGGTGTTCGTCTCGGTCGTGCTGTTGGCGGTCTGGCTTGGCACGAGCACTTGGCCGACGGCCCGGCGCGCCGTGCTCTTGGCAGTCTTGGCGCCGCCGCTCTTGTGGCTCGCTTATCCGGCCGCGTTCCTCTATGGCGGTCTGCTCGTCGCGCTCTTGGGCAAAACGTGGCAGTCGCGGCGGGCCGCCGACGGCATTGCCTACGCCTTGCTCTGCTTGACGGTTCTCGTTGCTTTCGCCGCGTTGCTGGCCGGTCCCGTCCACGCCCAGCGCGACGAAACGATCGTCCATTGCTGGGACGCCATGAGTCAGTTCCCTGACTGGAGCCGCCCGATGAGCGTGCCGGGCTGGACCGTGCGATCGACCTGCGACCTGGTCGGCTACTGCATCAAGCCGGTGGGTCAGTGGCTTACGCCTTTGGCCGCCGCGGGGCTGGTTCTCTGTTGGTGGCGCGGGCAGCGCGAATGGTGTCTCGCGCTGATGACTCCGGTTGTCTTGGCGCTCGCGGCCTCGTCGATCAAGGCCTATCCTTACGGGGGCATGCGCGTCATGGCCTATGCCGCACCCGCCGTGACCTTGCTCGTGGCCGCGGCCGTCCCGTGGTGTTTCGAGCGTCTACGGAGCCGTCACCGATGGGCCGCGGCGCCGCTCATCGGCCTGTTGCTGCTGCCGGCACTTCGGGCAGGCTATTGTGCCGCATGGCCGTGGAGCCGGGCTGACTGCGCCGCGGCGTCCGGCTTCGTCGAGCGGCATCGCCGGACTGGCGAAATCGTGACAGCCAATCACTGGGAGTATCTTTATTACTTCCGCGGCCTGGGCGCGGATTTCATACCGATTGAGAATCTAACGACGTCTCCGCAGGCTGGGCGGATGTGGGTCGTCGTGACGGGTGCCACACCGGCCGATCGCCAACCCTGTATCCGGCCCTTCACAGGACCCGAATGGCACACCCAGGAGCGGCGCGAATTCGAACGCACGACCGTGCTGCTCGTCGAACACGGCGGGCTCGCGAAGCGGCCAGCGCGATCGCGCTCACAGCGATGAAGGCCACGCTTAGCGCGGATTATTCATGGCCCGACACTAACCCGAAGCGCAAGCGAGGCCGGGCAACGAACTTACCTCGCTTGCGCTTCGGGTTGGTGTGCGCGCAGTCTGCCCTGGAATTCGTGGGGCCACGAATAATCCGGGTCAGGCGGTCGCCGGAGCGTAGTCTGGGAAAGCTACCAAGCCGAGCTGCTCCCGCAGGCTGAACAGATCGGTCAGGCCCCAGTGCTCGATGAGCCGGCCGTTGGCGAGCCGGAAAACGTGGGCTTCCGGGATGGTGAACTCTCTGCCCGTCGGCTCGGCGCCCATAAAGTCGCCCAGGTGCGTGCCCTTGCCCGACATGATCACGGCCACCTTGTCGCCTTCGGCAACCAACTGCACGATGGTCGCTTGGAAGTCGGGGAACGCCTGGTTTCGGATTGCGAAGCGTTGTTTCAAACCATCGAGGTCAGGGGAGGTCCCCGGCAAAGGATGGTGATCGTAGTAGTCCGGGCTGACTAATTCCTCCAGGATGTCCGTACGCCCCCCATTGACGACTTCGTCCAAGAGGCGGCGCACGACATGCTTGCTTGTTTCCGCGGACACCACTTACGCTCCTTTTGCCCGGTCTTCTCGCTGCCTTCCCAGCAACGCCTCGGCCGAATACGCAATAAGCGCGGCCGTTTCTTCCCGCCGCGTAAGTGCATATAGCACGCCGCGGCCAGACGTGCAAATCGGCGAGTGACGCGCAAGGGCGACGGTTCCGATTATTCCGCCAGCGCCCAGTGGTTGTCGGCGAAGCCGCCGGAAGGTATGGTAAAACACGATGACTTCACTCACGGAAAGCACAACCCCGATTGCCGGACCAGCCCCTGCGGCCGGTCCGATGACCCTGGCCATCGACATCGGCGGCACGGGCCTCAAGGCTTCGGTGCTCGATGCCGACGGCAACCTGGTGGTTCCGCGGGTCCGCGTGCCCACCCCGCACCCTTCCCCGCCCGCAGTGGTAATCGAAGCGGTGGTCAAGCTCGTATCGCCGCTGCCGTCGTACGAGCGCGTCTCAGTGGGTTTTCCCGGCGTGGTGCGCAAAGGGCGGACCGTTACGGCGGCCAATTTGGGTCAGGACGACTGGGCCGGGTTCGACCTTGCCGAGGCGCTGTCCCGGCACCTGAACAAACCGGTGAAGGTGAAGAACGACGCCGATTTGCAGGGGCTGGGAGCAATCCGCGGGCAGGGCATTGAGATGGTCATCACGCTCGGCACGGGCTTCGGCACCGCGCTGTTCGACGACGGCTTCATCGCCACGCACATCGAATTGGCCCACCATCCTTTCCGCAAGGGCGACACCTATGAGGAACAGCTCGGCAACGCGGCATTGGAAAAGGCCGGCCGGCGGAAGTGGAACAAGCGGCTGCGCAAAGCGATCGACACCATCCGCGCCCTGACGAACTTTGATACGCTTTACATCGGCGGTGGGAACGCCAAGCGGATCGACATCGAGCTGCCTCACGACGTTGAAATCGTCTCCAACGACAACGGCATGCGCGGCGGCGTTTGGCTCTGGCGCCACGACCGCCACCATCTGATCCTCGACGATTAACGCGGATTATTCGTGGCCCCACGAATTCCAGCGCAGCCTGCGCGCACACCAACCCGAAGCGCAAGCGAGGTAAGTTCGTTGCGCGGCCTCGCTTGCGCTTCGGGTTAGTGTGGGGCCATGAATAATCCGGGTTAACAGGATTCGTGGGCGGGAAAGGCGAACCTGGCGATCAAACGCTTACGGGTTCGACCGCCAGCGGACTGGCGCGACCGGCCTTCCCGTCGTGAGACGAACGCTTGTCGCCGAGACGCGTCCGCAACAGATCGACCCAGGCGTCGAGCCCGGCGCCGCTCTTGGCAGACGTTTCGAGCACCGGCACACGGGGCCGCACGCGCTCGATGTTGTTTCGCAGCAGCCCCAAATCGAAATCCAGTGCGGCAACCAGATCGGTTTTGCTGATCACCACCGCGTCGCACGAGTTGATCAAGGTCGGATATTTCAGCGGCTTGTCTTCGCCCTCGGTCACCGACGAGACCAGCACGCGCACGTCTTCGCCCAGGTCCCAACTCGATGGGCAAACCAAATTGCCGACGTTTTCAATGAACAGGAAGTCGATCTCGCCAAGTGACCAATCGGCAAGTGCGTCGCGCACCATGTCGGCTTCGAGATGGCACATCGTGCCGGTCAGAATTTGCTTCACCGGCGAGCCGCTCGTCGCCAGCCGCCGGGCGTCGTTCTCCGTGGCCAGATCGCCCACGACGGCAGCCGTGCGATAATCCTTGTTGAGGCGGCTCAAGGTCTGCGTGAGCAACTCAGTCTTGCCGGCGCCTGGTCCGGACACCACGTTCACCACGAGCACGCCCAAGCGGCCGAAGTCAGCGCGCAGTGCGCGGGCCAGCTCGTCGTTCTTCTTCAGGATCTTCGTGCGAAGCTCAAGAATGCGTGGCTGCATGGGTTTCGATTTCTACGGATACCAGTTCCAATTCACGGCCCGTCACGACGTCGGGCGTCGGAGTGCCACAGGCCGGACAGACAAAGTGCCAGCAATCGGGCAACTCACGAGGCGCATCGCACCGGGGACACAGGACGCTGACCGGCACATCTTCGATCTCGAGCGCCGCGCCTTCGCAGGCGGTGCCTTCGGCGGCCAGATCGAAACTGAACCGCAACGCTTCTTTCACGACACCCGACAACACGCCGATGCGGGCGACCAGCCGCGTCACTCGTCGGGCGTCTTCACGCTCCGCCGCTTCGCAGGCCGCATCGACCAGGCATTGGGCAATCGAAAGCTCGTGCATAGCCGCGGCCTCGACGCGACGATTCTTGCCCGCCTCGTGTTCGCCCATCACGGTCGTCGGGCTAGCCGGATTGTACCGCAATCGAATATCCTGTCAAAAAAGTGTGCCCGGCACGGGGCGAGGTTTTTTGCCCTTGAGTGCTCGGACGAACCCGCTACGATAGTTGATGGCAGGCTGCTGGCTGCGCTCCGGCCGCCGTGCGCCGATGCCTCCTTAGCTCAATTGGTCAGAGCATCTGACTCTTAATCAGAGGGTTCCGCGTTCGAGTCGCGGAGGGGGCACTTTGGAAGCCCGGATTCGCACATCTGCTTCGATCTTGCTTTGCGCTAGCAGGATATTACGATAACAATATGAGCCAACTGGTAGAGTTATCGGACGAGCTTGTGCAAAACGCACAGCGGAGGGGGGAAGTTGCGGAGCGCTCGGTCGCCGGGCAGATCGAGTATTGGGCTGTACTTGGGCGCGCCGTTGAACCTCTGTTCGAAGGCCCGCGGGCCGTTGCCTTCCCAAGCGGTGACGCTGCGGTGCCTGTTTCTCAGTTACTTGCCTCCGTCGATTCGCCGGAAGGGCGACAGCGCGTTGCGGACTATATACAGTCGCGGCCCGGTCCGCATTTTGAGGCCGCTCCAGGTGAAGCGGGCATGCTCGTGCGGGTCGACGCGGATGGAACACGCACTCTGGGCCGCATTATCGACGGTCAGTTTCGGCCGGCCGGATGATCGACTTCGCCCAATTCGATCGACGGCCGCTCATCGTGGCGGTCGCCGGACCGAACGGGGCGGGAAAGACGACGTTTTTCCGCACGCAACTTTCCCGCGCTCGATTGCCGTTCGTGAACGCCGACGTTTTGGCGGCCGCATCGTCCACGGATTCATACAGTGCGGCCCGATCGGCCGACGACCTCAGAAGGGCGTACGTTGATCGGGGTGAAAGCTTCATCTTCGAAACCGTGTTTTCGGATCCGGTCGGCGACAAAGTCGGCTTTCTGGACGATGCAGCGCGACGAGGTTACACGGTGGTCTTGTGCTACATCGGGCTCACTGGCGCCGAGCTGTCGGCGGAACGTGTGGCCATGCGAGTTTTCGAAGGCGGTCACGATGTTCCAGCAGACAAGCTGCGATCGAGATTTCCGCGCACGCTGGAGAATCTTCGCGCAGCGATTCGGCGTTTGCCGCACGTGTTGATCTATGACAACAGCGATCTTGCCGTTCCGTATCGCCAGGTAGCGGCTTTCGATCACGGGCAATTGCAGTCGCTCGCAGAGCCCGTTCCCGAGTGGCTTCGGCCTCTGCTACCTTGACCCTGCTATTGCTGAGATGCTGGTGGCGGCGAATAGACGGGCGGGGGCGTTCCGAGGCCGCTTGCACCGGTGCCGTCGAGATGCACGTGCGGCGGTGGCGCGATCATCGGTGTTCCGGCCGCGCGAAACGAGGCAACCGTCTCTTCCACCATAACCGGCGATATTACCAGAATGCCGTAGTCCCGAAATACGAAAGTGCAGTCGTACATGTCGGCCAGGGCCTGTAGAGCCGCCTCCATGGTGATCTGCTTCAGGGAAAGCGTCACCAAGGACGGGTAGCTCTCCTCCTTGCCTTCCGCCCACTCATCACGATGTAGGATGACAAACTCGACGCCACCCCCGCCAACTTCCGCGAGATAGCCAAGCACTTCGCCTATCGGTTGTTTCACGAAGTCGAGATCGACGCGCGACTGCAGAAACTTCTGGACCTTCTCCGAGACGGCTGGCCCGGCTTTGGCAGATGCCGGCGCGGACCCCATTCTGGCGCCCATGCCCATGCCGTGCCCCTGCATCGCCATACCCATGCCAGGCCCCATTCCCATCATGCCAGGCCCCATTCCCATCATGCCAGGCCCCATTCCCATGCCGGCATCCATACCCCCCATCATCGCATCCATGCCACCTCCTGCCGCCCGTTGCTGAACCTTGGCGGGCAACTCCGCTCGCTCCGCCTGCTTCCAAAACTCAGTCCCCACTCCCAGCAAATACATCAGGTGAGCTTCGTCTTCCAGGATCGCCTGACGAAGCTTTTCGAGTTCAGCATGCTCGGTCGCGACCGTCTTGGCCCTCAAGGCTTTGTTGTTCGTGTATCGCTGAAACACCAGGGTTACGTCGCGCGCGATGCTCAGGCGAACTTCGTTCAATTCGGCCTGAGCTTGCCGCAGCTTGGCGTCGGCCACCAGGATGGGCGGGCTGTTGTGTAACGCGCACGCCAGCGCTTCATCCAGCTTGCCGGGAATGGCGCTCTCCATCCTTTGCGCGGCATTGCGCTCCGCGGCGGCCCGCTTCTGTTCGGGCGAAAGATCGTCGATCAGGTCGGTGTTGAGACGCAAGTCCGGCGGCAGCGTTTGCTCCGCGCCCGTCCGCGGCTTCTTCGCTCGCCCAGCGGCCTCCTTGGCGGCTTCCTTCCGCGCCTTGGGGAGATCGTCGATCAAATCTTCGTCCTGGGCCAGTGCTGCATTGGAAATGACAAAAAGGAAGCCGACCAACGTGAGATGGTAGAAGCGCATGTTTGATACTCCTGTTCAAGGGATGTTGCCGTAGGGTGGGACCAGCGAGCTTGCGAGCGCCGGCCCACCGATTTCAGGCGTCAGGTTTCAGGCGTCAGGCGTCAGGACAAGCAACCGGATGCCTGACGCCTGATGCCTAACGATGGTGGGCCGGCGCTCGCAAGCTCGCTGGTCCCACCCTACATCTGCCCATCATTCCGCGGCGAGCCGGCCCTCGCTGCCGGCCGCCGACGATTTAAGCTCCGCCAGCAGCCAACTATCGTCCGATTCACGCTTTGCCAGGTCGCCCTGCGGAGTCAACTCGATGACCTGGCGGTAACAGTCGAGCGCCGATTCTACGTCGGCCGCGCCAAACAGGTAGCGATCGCCCGCCAAGCGCAGCAGACGGATCTGCTCGCGACGCGGGGCGCCGGCCACGCGGCCACGCAACTCTTCCGGCGACAACATCGACAAGTCTTCTGTGGTCGATTCGCGGGGCGCTTCGCTCACGGCGACCTGGGTCGTGGCCGCCGCCGGTGGCTCGTTCGGCGCGACAGGCGGTTTCTCGCGCGGCCAGCCGAGCCACGCGGTGCCGATGCCCGCCGCATAAGCCAGCCCCCAACCGGCCGCCAACGGTAATCGCCGTCGCCGCGCGCGACGGCGGACCAGTTTCGTGGTCTCGGCCAGCAGACGAGCACGCAGCGCGTCGGGCGGCTTCGGCCAGCTCGACCAATCGACGGCGTCCAGCGGAAGGTCTACTTCGGGCACATCACTCATCTTTCCACCTCCTCATTCTTCGGACTGCAATTCTTGATATGCCCGGCGGAGCGCCTCACGGGCACGCGACAACATCGACTCCACCGACTTGGCCGTGCTGCCCAGCCGCTCGCCGATCTCGTTGACCGAAAGTCGCTCTTCATACTTCGCCCGCAACACCGCCTGATAACGCGCCGGCAGCGCGGTGAGCGCCAGCGCCATCAATTCGCCCGCTTCGCAACGGCCGTCGCTTTGCGGCGCGGCGGGTTCGGCGTCGAGCGATTGGATCCGGCTGTCGCGTTGCCAGCGGCGACGATGGTTTTTCAGCACGTTGGCCGCAATCCCCTTCAGCCAGGCCTCGAACGTGCCTTGCGCCGGATCGAAGTCAGCGATGCGCCGCACGGCAACCAGCCACGTTTCCTGCACGATCTCTTCGGTGCGGTGCGGGTGCCGTTGCGCGCGATGCCAGACAAAGCCGTAGATCGCGTCAAAATGCTCCTCGTAGAGCGCTCGCCAGGCCGTTTCGCTGCCGGCCAACACCGCTTCGCGCAGCGCTTGTGCATGCGGATCCAATTTTCACCCGGCTCCCTCTGGAACAGAAGGCCGCTTTCGCCAACAGTCTGCCCATGCTAGTCTATTGTCGCCAGCGGCAAAAATCCTTCGGTGGCAGCCATGCGAACGCGGCGGATCTCAACACTCACTGCCAGGTCGCGTCCAGCCGCGCGAAGTAATCGCACAAGTGCTTTTTCGCCTCGAAAACGGTGAACGCGACCATATCCGCAGGAGGTTCATCGAGGAAATCATGGACCAAAAAGTTCCGAAAGATGCGCACTTCATCGGCATTGTCGATGCAATCTTGCGAAAATCGCTGATTGGGGATCAGGTGCCGCACCAACTGAATCATCGGCGGGTGGTTGGCCTGCCCCAGATGGGTTTGCCAATAGTCTCGCAAGCCGGCTTCGAACTCGGCATAGATGCGAACGACGTACGTTGCGGGAAGGTTTTCGACGACGTCTCCACCCGCTCGGGCCGACCAACCGCGCGCCTCGCCATAATTTGGATCGGCCTTTAACTCGGCGGCGAGCAGTTCCGCGGCTGTGTCGGCGGCCAAGTATTCTTGGGCAATCCGAACGATGCGTTCGAGCCGCCACTGCCGCTTGATCATAGTAAGGCCCTGAGATCCTCCACGCTCTGTTTGAAAGCACCTTTACTCCAGGGCTCCACGCGGCCGCCGTTCGCACCGTGTTTCAGATCGAGGTGGATATGCCAGACCTTGTCGAAGTCTCGATAGAGGCTTGTTAGATAGTAGGAGGGCTGGATCGAGAGATCGAATGCGCCGCTCGCGCCAGGAACAAAACGAGCAACCGGATCCAAAACGTACAAATGCTGCTCGGCGTAAAACTGCAACTGTGGCAAGGAATAGTTACCGAGCACGGTTTCTTCAAGCTGCTTGCGTTCGCGCCGTGACTGCCATCCAAATTCCCTGGCCCATTGTTCGGCCTGGACCGTTAAGCGTTCGACGGACTCCAACCAGTCGGAAAGCACGATGCACTGCACCGCTCGCTGAAGCTGATCGAGTGCATCAAGGCCCCTTGAAAACTGCTCTCGGGTGGCCGGCTTATTGCTTGGGACCGCCGCCGCCACCGCGCGAAAATCGTCGACGGCCTGGCGCAGAGAGTGCTGATCGTCGCCGGACCACGCGGCGAAGTCGTCTGGCGCGTACCGTTCGACGATCTTTGGGGAGAGCCAAAGCGCGGCCCGCTCGAGTGCTCTTGAAGCGCCGTTCGCTTTGACCAATTCGGAGTCGGTGATCGTGGTCGGTCGTCGCTCAATGCGCGCCGCCCGCCGCACTTCTCGAATGAATTCCTCAGACCGCGGCAGCACTCCATTTCCAACGAGAAGCGTCATTTTTATGTGTTCCAGCGCGTCACCAAACCGGCCCGCATCAGGGGCCATCTAATTCTATCGACTCGTTATCGCGAAGGAAGTTCTGAATCGCACGATTGGCCTTCGCTCAGCTTAAGGCTTGACTACCGAATGGTCCTTGCGCCGCACGCCGCCCCACTCCAGGTCGAAGGGCGGGTCGTCCTCGATCGGGAACTTCGCCGCCAGCTTCTCGTCGAGATCGATGCCCAGGCCCACTCGGTCGCTGACCCAATAATAGCCGTCCTTCAGTTCCGGGCAGCCGGGAAAAACGTCCTGCTCGGCCTGCGTAAAGGCGCGGGCCTCTTGAATGCCGAAGTTGGGCGTGGCGATGTCGAGATGCACGTTGGCGGCGTGACCGACCGGCGAAACGTCGCCCGGTCCGTGCCAGGCGGTGCGCACCGCGAAGAATTCGCACAGCGCCGCCACTTTGCGGGCCATCGTCAGGCCGCCGATCTGCGAAATGTGAATGCGAATGAAGTCGATCAACCGGCCGCTGATGAGCGGCACGTATTCGTTCGGATTGTTGAACAGCTCGCCCATGGCGATCGGCGTGCTCGTCTGCCGGCGGAGGTGCGTGAAATAGCCGACGTCTTCGGGGCTGAACGGGTCTTCGAGAAAGAACAGCTTAAACGGCTCCAGGTCTTTGGCCAACTGAATGGCCAGAATCGGCGGCACGCGCTCGTGAACGTCGTGCAGCAGCTCAACCTCGTCGCCCAGTTCCTTGCGCAGATGCTCGAACAGCCGCGGAATCTTGCGCACGTAGGGGGCCGGCTCCCAAGGCTTGGGCGGCGCCTTGGTCTTCTTGGGCTTGTTGCCGGCGCCATAGGTCGCCATGTTCGGCAGGCCGACTTGTGCCCGAACGTGGCGGTAGCCTTGCTCGATGAGCGACCGCGCGTGATCGGTCACGTCCTCGAAGCTTTCGCCCGTGGCGTGGCGATAGGTGTCGACCGCCTTGCGACACTTGCCGCCCAAGAGTTGCCAGACGGGAAGCCCGGCCCGCTTGCCCAGAATGTCCCACAACGCCTGATCGACGCCGCTGATGGCATTGCCCAGCACGGGACCGTTGCGCCAGTAAGAACTGACGAACGACGATTGATAAACGTCTTCGATGGCCAGCGGGTTCTTGCCGATCAGGAACGGCTTGATGTACTTTTCGACCGCCGTTTCGACGGTGCGCGGCCGCTGTGTGAAGGTGGCGCAGCCCAGGCCGTAGAGTCCCGGCTCGCTGGTCAGCACCTTGACGACGACCAGGCGAATATCGGCCGGCGCGGTGAGCACGGTCTTGATGTCGGTGATTGCCAGCGGCGGCAGCTTCTTGCCGTCGGCGGCCCCAAGTAGCCCGCTTGCTCCGCAAGCGGACAGCCACGGCAGCCCGATTGCGCCCGCCACCGTCGTCTGTTTCAGCCAATCGCGCCGGTCCATGATGGCTACTCCGCCGACTTGGCTTCGATTTTGACCACGACCTCGGCCCCTTTGACTTTCTTGGTCATGAGCCGGACCGACGCGCCTTCTTCGAGGTCTTCGAGATCGGCTTTTTTGCCGTCGAGCATGACCTCGCACTTCTCATCGACCTTGAACTCTCGCTCGTCGCTCCCCTTGATGAGCACGACGATCTTGTGGTCTTCGTCATCGACGCTGACGAGCTTGCCTTCGTGAACGATGTTGGCGAAGGCGGGCGAAACACAACAGCAGACGAAGGCCAGGACCACGACGGGCACGAACAACCGGTTCATAAACGCTACTTTCGTTAACGGGCAATTGACACGCACAGGTGCAAGAACACGTCCGCCTTGCACCCCTTCCGCCTCCGCTGGATTTTGACAGAACATCTCCGCCAATCAAGGTAGTCGATCGGCAAAAACTGGTTGAACCACCATGCTTGCACCACATGGGGGGTGATCTCCAGCGCGCTGGAGATACCGCCGCGCACGCAGAGGAACGGGCGGATGGTGGTTTCCGCCTTGTCGTACCACTGCCTCAACCACCGCCAAGGTCTCATTCCCGGCCGCGTGAAGTATAGACGTTTCGCGAATCCGTGAGCGGGCGGCCCGTCGGCTGCGACTGGCCTGCGTGGCCGCGGTGGGCTAGAATGCGGGCGTAACTTGTTCCGGAGGCGAACGCATGCCGACGATCACCGCGAAGCAGACGGCGCTCTATGGTCCCAGGGACGCCGGAGCGATCCTGACGCTGGACGAGTTCGAAGAGGCTGACTTCGAACTGGGGCACCGCTACGAGTTGATTCATGGAGTCCTGGTCGTGACCCCGCCTCCACTCGAAGAAGAGCGCGACGCCAATGAAGAGTTGGGCCATTGGCTGCGGAAGTATCGAGAATCGCACCCGCAAGGCAAGGCCCTCGACCTGACGCTGCCGGAGCACAATGTTCGGACCACCGGCCAGAACCGCCGTTGCGACCGGGTGATTTGGGCCGCGCTGGCGCGGCGGCCTGTAAGTCGTGGGCCGGTCGGCCGCCGCGATGTACCCACGATCGTGGTCGAGTTTCCCTCATCGCGCGCGGCCGACCGGCGGCGCGACTACGAAGAGAAAAAGGCCGAGTACCGCGTCATCGGCGTGCGCGAATATTGGATCGTCGACCGCTTCCGCCGCACGCTGACCGTCTATCATCGGCGAGGCCCCCGTTGGGCCAAGCAGGTCATCCACGAAGCCGAGACGTACCGTACGCCCCTCTTGCCCGGCTTTGAGTTGCCCCTGGCAAAGCTCCTGGCGGTCTCCGACCAATATCAGCAGTGATGACGGGCTGTCTTCGAGATCGGCTCGCCGTCGAGCATGTGCCGTCGCATCCCCGCCCCATTGCATCGGACCTGTCCATGACCTAGATTCATTGGCAGACATAAGGCTCGGGCCGCCCCATGCGGTGGTTCGGGCCGAATTGCTTTGATAGCCAAGATACAAGATGGACAGTCGAGGAGAACCGGTCGGGGGCGACAGGGCGGTCGATCCGGCGCCGGCCCCCCCGAACGCCGATACGGCCGACGAAGTCACCGTCACGCCGCAGATGGCCCACGAGAAAGACGCCGCCGTTCCTTTCTCGGACAAGGAATTGGGCGAACCAGATCCGGACCCAGACGGTGCGGGCGTCGTCACCACGCTCGGCGGCCCCACGGGCGATCAGCCCTCGCTCGCCAAACGTTTCAAAACCGTGCTGATCGGCAAGCCTCGCGATCTGCGCGATCAGTCGGTCTTTCACAGCGTTTCGCTGGTGGCCTTTCTGGCCTGGGTCGGTCTGGGCGCCGACGGCCTGTCGTCGTCGTGTTATGGGCCGGCGGAAGCCTTCAAAAACCTTAGCGTTGGCGGCGACCACTCGTATCTGGCCGTGTTTCTGGCGCTGGCCACGATGCTGACGGTGCTCGTCATCTCGCGCTGCTACAGCCATATCATCGAAGAATTCCCCAGCGGCGGCGGCGGCTATCTCGTCGCCTCGAAGCTGTTGGGGCGCCCCGCCGGCGTCATCTCCGGTTCCGCCCTGCTCGTCGATTATGTGCTGACGATCACCGTTTCCGTTGCCGCCGCGGGCGATGCACTCTACGGCTTGCTCGGCCCCTACGTGCGCAGGCTCGTGGAGTACCTGCACAACTTCAAGTCGCTCGGTTGGCTGCCCACGCCGCACGACAACCTTAAGCTGTATTGCGAGCTGCTGGCCATCGTGCTGTTGATCGTGCTCAACCTGCGCGGGGTGCGAGAATCGGTCAAAACCTTGTTGCCGGTCTTCCTGCTGTTTTTGGCGACGCACGCCCTGCTCATCGCCGGCTCGGTGCTGCTGCACATCACGGCCGTGGGCGCAGTGGCCCATGAAGTTACCGTTCAGGTGCGCGAAGGGCTGGCCAAGCCAAGCTTTGGTTTTTGGGGCATGCTGGCCCTGTTGCTGCGAGCGTATTCGTTGGGGGGCGGCACGTACACCGGTATCGAGGCCGTCTCGAACAGCATGCCCGTGATGCGCGAGCCGAGGGTGGCCACCGCCAAGCGAACGATGCTCTATATGGCCTGCTCGCTGGCGTTGACCGCGGGCGGGTTGATGCTGGCCTACTTGCTGCTCGGCATCCCGGCCATCGCCGAGGGGAAAACCCACAATCAAATCCTCACTGAAAAATTCCTGGGCGACATCGGGCTGTCGACGCACGGCGTGGGCGACGTGCTGCTCTGGGCCACGATGCTTTCGGAAGGCGCCCTGCTGTTCGTCGCGGCCCAGGCCGGTTTTATCGACGGGCCGCGCGTGCTGGCCAACATGGCGCACGACTCGTTCATGCCGCACTGGTTCGCCAACCTCTCCGAGCGATTGGCGACGCACAACGGCATTCTGCTCATGGGCGTGGCGGCCCTTTCGGCGCTGCTCTACACCGAGGGCAAGGTTGATCTTCTGGTCAACATGTATGCGATCAACGTGTTTCTCACCTTCTCGCTGTCGATGATCGGCATGAGCCGGCTCTGGTGGCAGCGGCGCGGCCACGACCCGCTCTGGCGGCGACGGTTCAATTTGTTCGTCTTCGGGGCGGCCGTCTGCCTGGGCATTTTGTGCGTGACAGTCTATGAAAAGCGGAATGAGGGAGCTTCCGTGACGCTCGGCGTGACCAGCGTGCTGGTGGTCGTTTGCTTCCTCACCCGGCGATATTACCGGGGGGTCGTGCGGCGTCTGAAGCGGCTTGATGCCTCGCTGGGCAACATTTCCGCCACGGGAACGCCCAACCCGGCCGAGCCCGACCCCGACCAGCCGACCGCGGCGATCCTCGTCGGCGGCTATGGCGGGCTGGGGGTGCATACCATGCTCAACGCGGTCCGCTTTGCGCCGGGCTACTTCAAGAACTTTATCTTCCTTTCGGTTGGCGTCGTCGATTCGGGCAACTTCAAAGGGGCCAGCGCCGTGGAAGACTTGCATCGTCACACGGCCGAATCGCTGGCCAGCTACGTCGACTTGGCCCAGCGGCTGGGCATGCCTTCGGCCTCTTACATGGCCATTGGCACCGACGCCGTCGATGAGCTGGAGCAGCTTTGCCTGGAAATTGCCCGGCGCTTTCCCAAGGTGGTCTTTTTCGCGGGCCAGCTCGTGTTCAATCGCGACACCTGGTGGCAACGCTTGTTCCACAACCAGACCGCCTATTCGCTGCAGCGCCGTTTGCAGTGGGACGGCGTGCCGATGGTGATCTTGCCGACACGGGTGAAGTAATTCCTCGTCAGGCCGTCACTTTCGGCAAAATATGAGCAGGACAGGGTCGGAAGACGAAAATCGTTTCCGACGGCTCGTGCTCGAATCGCCAGCCTCGCTTGTCACCCCGATTCGGCTCGAGCGAGCCTGAAATACGATCGTGCCGACAGGCCCTTTCATCCTCACGTAGGTCGGCACGCGCAGCCCGGAGACGTGGCCGCGCAGGCCCTCGATGATCTCCAGCCCTTCCACCTCTGTAGGGAACGCCCTCTGTGGCGTTCCGCAAAAAGCCGGCGCCTACCACCGGATCGCAATGGAACAGGTAATAAGGCCGCACCTTGATCCGCAAGAGATTGCGGACCAGCTCGCGCATCACGGGCACCGAGTCGTTCACCCCCTTGAGCAAGACCGCATGGTTGCTCACCGGCATGCCGGCGTTGACCAGTGCCCGGCAGGCGCGTTCGGCCTCGGGCGTGATCTCGCGGGTGGTTTTTTGCGGCGGGCCTCTACGTGCTGAGCAAGCGATCGTATTCGCTGTGAGGGCCGATCCAAAACCAAACCAATCCTTCCGCTCGGTCACGCGCCAGGGCGCGATAGCGCAGCCCCACACGCGCCGACCAGTACGAGCCGGTTTTCTTCAACCGCAGCGAAGGGTGGTGCGGATCTTGGCGCAACAGGGCAAAGTTTTTGTCCGCCAGATCGCGCACTTCGGTGGGCAGGCTGCGGTAGTGATACCAGAACTCGGGCGTGGCGAACTGGTTCACAGCGGCGTACACCGCCCGGCATCGAAATCGGCATCCGCGCGACAGCCGACTTCGTCCAACCGCCCGGCCTCGATGTCGGCCTCGATGCGGCGGTCCCAGGCGTCTGCCAAATACTCTTTGAACCACCGCGCGAAGGCGCTCAACTCGTCGGTGGGCAACTGGCTTACCGCGGCTTCGAGTTCTTGCAGGCTCATGGGATCTCCGGGAAATCGGGACGGCTCTTCAAGTATCGCCCATCCTTGGCCTCACGGCAAGCTGGGGCGGCTGGGATCCTCCCAGCCGTTGCGGTCCATGGTCGCTCTCTTACGGGGGCAGAACCGGCAGTACATCGTCGAGACGTGCGTGGTGACCATCAGCACCCGGTCGGGGTAGCGATGGGTTAGGCCAGGCACGGGCGAGTCTTTGTCCTCTCCCAGAGGATCCACGAGTTCCAGCCCCCTCTCGCTCGTCATCTCGGCCGTCGAGGGGACCGCCTGCAACCGAATGGGTAAGAGGTCGTCGGATTCGGTTGCATTCGCCACGGATGGCGATTAGCCTTCACCCAGAGCGGTGTTTCGCGGAATGGCCCGCGATCCGTCTTAGCCTGGAGCTCCGAAGGGCGTATAATTGGCCAAGAAGAAGAGAAAGAAGGGCAGATCGAAACGGACGCCGAAGGCGGCGCAAAAGCTGGTTTACAAAGGGAGAGGGCCGGCGGGCATCGACCGGATTGATCCCCCGCACACCAAGGGCGGCCAATGGCATGCGCACCTTGGGCCGGGGCAAGGGTCGCCTGCCGTGAATCTGGATGGCAGCGGCAGGCACGGGGGCGTCAGCTTAACTAACGATCAGGCGGACTTTCTGCGGAGATTTGGATGGCAGGTATGACCGACCGGTTCGAAGATGCCTTTCGAGAACTGTTCCGACGGCGAGAGCTCGACGACTACGCCGTTTTTTCCGCAAGCGACTATTGCGACGAAGTACCACTCTACGCGCGCTTTGATGAAATCTCGTTCTTGCACGCCCTGCCCACCGACCAGGCGAATGCGGTCTTGCTGCGGGCCGGGCTGGATTACCTTGACTCGCTCGTCGCGCAGGCCCATTCACCGGCGCCGTTTGTCGCCGCGTTGACGATCTGGGACGACGGCGACGCCGATCCAATCGTGCCCCGGATCTTTGTTTGCAACGATATCGACAAGCACGAACTTCGCCGCAACCTCGTGCTCGAAGCTCCGCGAACGTCGTTCGCTCGAAGAATCGCCAAGCTTATTGAAACCGTTTGGCCCGGCAGGTTCGAAGTCTTCGAGGACGATGAAACGTGCCCCGATGCCCTCCGGGTCGTCGTCAGCCACAAAGTTCCCGCGCGCGAGCGACAGATCGCTCTATCGTCTTTCGGCAAAGACCTGGCCGTGAGGTAATTCCAGCCGTCGCGGTCCATGGTCACTCTCTTACGGGTGCAGAACCGGCAGTACATCGTCGAGACGTGCGTGGTGACCATCAGCACCCGGTCGGGGTAGCGATGGGTTAGGCCAGGCACGGGCGAGTCTTTGTCCTCTTCCAGAGGATCCACGAGTTCCAGCCGACTCTCGCTCGTCATTTCGGCCGTCGAGGGAACCGCCTGCGATGGAATCGTGCGCGCCGCCAGCCGGGGAAATAGTCGTTCGTCCCCTCGTCGGCCAGCACCCCTTCGCCCGACGCCACGATCAGCCGAATCAACCGCATCAATCGCTCGTCGCGAATGCGTCGCCCCAACACGTCGAGCAGCACCTGATTGCCATCGTCGCGATCAAAAAAGGGCGAGCGGGCACGTTCGCCTTGCGGCTACCAGCCCCCGCTCGCCACAGCGGCTTTGGCCCCGTCGCCCGGTCCGCCGCCACGCTCGTGGCGCTTTGGCCGCCGGGTCGGGTTCGCAGGATACGGTCCGTGTCGTCCTCTTGGCGCTGGCCGGACGTGCCACGCGGCAGATCCGGCATCGGGCGGTTGTTGACGATTGGCACGCAAGGACGCAGCCACCAGCACGACACGGAATCCGATGTTGTTGTCGCGGTTCGTCGGGTCGTTGGCGTTGCGGTTGGCGGAGCGACAGTTGGACGCGTTGTTGTTCCAATTGCCGCCGCGAATCACACGCTGCGCACCGGCGCTTTGCGGTCCGTCCCCTTTTTCCAGGCGCCTAACAGGCGCCCGAGCTCATCCACACGCTGGCAGGCATGCTCGCTTTGCGTGCCCGCCAGCAGCTTGAGATCATACGCCAGCCGCAGCAAGGCGCGAAGACACACCAGCTTGCCGTCGGCCCGCGCCAGCCAACTCGAACGCTCGGCGCCGCGCACGGCGTTGGCCATCAGAATCGCCTCCTGAAACTCGAAGGCCGCCGTCTCAAGCTTCAGAGTGTATGACTGCCGCAGGTTCTTTGGAAACCTCTGGGTGCGCTGGATGAGCCACAACAGAAAGTCGTGCGTCTTCACAAAAAGCGGTGTATCGGGAGCGGGCATGTCTATCTCAAAATGCGCGCGAGCAGGGGCTGCCCCTGCACCCCGCTACAAAGACCAAGACAAATACAGAGATCAGAGAACAGAGTTTCAGAGGTCAACGACTGGCACGCAAGGACGCAGCCACCAGCACGACACGGAATCCGATGTTGTAGGGGCGGTACGTCGGGTCGAAGGCGTAGCGGAAGGCGGAGCGACAGGAGGACGCGTCGTAGTTCCAACTGCCGCCGCGAATCACACGCCGCGCACCGGCGGAAAATGGGCAAGTTGGGTTGACCGCGGGCTTGTCCAGGAACCGCTTATAGAACATCGGCTCCCACGCATCCTCGACCCATTCCCACACGTTGCCATGCACATCGAATACCCCGAACGGATTTTCGCCCAGCTCCCCGGCTTCGTGGGTGCGTCCGCCGCTGTTCGAGCCGTACCAGCCGGCCGAGACCAGATCTTGCTCTCTGTCGCCGATCCAGAACCTGGTGGTCGTGCCGGCGCGGCAGGCGAACTCCCACTCGGCCTCCGTGGGTAGCCGATAGCCGGTCCCTTTCAACGGCGTGACCGTTTCGCCGGCGCGGAAGTAAAACGGCTTCATCTCCTCTTGCTTGCTCAGTTTGGCGCAGAACTCCGCCGCGTCGTTCCAGCTCACCACTTCGACGGGATGGTTCGCGGTTTCGAGGTCGGCCACTTGCTTCACGACCTTCTCGTCGGGATTGGTCTTAGTAAAATAGGAGGGGTTCGTGCCCATCACGGCTTCGTACTCTTTCTGCGTCACCTCGTGTACGCCGAGGTAGAACGGCCGGGTGAGCACGACCTTGTGTTGTGGCGCTTCGCTCTTGATGCACTCTTGCCAAAGTTTGTCATTGGGATCCACCCCCTTGAGTGTCTCTTCGATCTCTTCGGGCGTGCTGCCCATGCTGAACTCGCCGGGCGGAATAAGGATGAACTTCATGCCGATGGAGTTGGTGTGTTCCAGCGGCAGGTTGAGGTGGTCGGCCCAGGCCTGCTGGTGCTTTCGGGCCTGGTCTTCGTCGAAGGGAGCGACGGCCGGTGGCGGCGCGTCGGGCGGCCATGCGCCATCGGCGGCGGGCAGGCGGGCGAGGCGCGAGGCGCTCGCCGCGGTCGCAGGAGCCACTGTAGACCCGGCACTCCGTGACGGGAGCGCCAGCCGGTCGCCTTCGGCGACCGAATCTCCGCCACGGAGTGTCGGAGCTACTTTGTCGGCGGCTTGCGAAGTGCGCGGAACGCCACGGGGCCCAGAGGGCACCCCGTTCCCTACAGAATCGCTCGGCTCGGTGTCGGCGGTCGCCTGCTCGCCTTCGTCGCTGGGCTTCACTTCGACCGTCGCGACCACCTCGCCTTTGCGGTTCTTGATGACAATCACGACGCCGGCCAGCAATACGAAGGCGGCGGCCGCGGCGGCGATCTTGAGGCTGCGACGCGGCGGCCGATTGCCAATGTACGCCTGGGTGGCGGAGTCCGCGAAGCTGGCGGCGCCTTGCGACCCGGCGCCCGGGCGAGTGCCGGTCAGCGCGGAACTGAGGTGCGGCGTCGTCTCGCTCGTCGTCGGAGTGACGGCCGGCCTGATCGGCTGCGACGTCTGGGCGAAGAGTTTGCTCAGATCGCTGCCGGCGGCGAAAGGGGCGATCGCCATTAAGACTTCGGCGGGCGTGGAGTAACGCGCCGCGGGTTGCTTGGCCAGCATTCGGTCGAGCACGGCGGCCAACCCCTGCGGCACGTCGGGCCGAAGCTCGCGGACCGGACGCACGGGCTGTGAAATATGCGCCATCAGCTTCTTCATCGCCGTGTCGAACTGCTGGCCGCTGAAGGGAGCGTGGCCCGTGAGCAGCTTGTAGAGCGTGCAGCCGAGGCTGTAGATGTCTGCCCGAATGTCGACCGTGTGGCTGTCGCCGACCTGTTCGGGCGCGCAATAGTCGGCCGTGCCCATCATCTGGCTGGTGCCGGTGAGCTCGTCGCCGCCGGGCTGCTCCGCCAGAAGCAGGGCGAGGCCAAGATCGAGCACCTTCACTTGCCCGGCGGCGGTGAGCATCAGGTTCGAGGGCTTCACGTCGCGATGCACCAGGGCGTGTTCGTGGGCGGATTGCAGGCCGGCGGCGGTCTGGCGGACCAATTCGCAAGCGTCGGCCACGGCCAATGGGCCATGCCCTTTGACCACGTGCGAGAGGTCGAGCCCGTCGACGTATTCCATCACCAGGTAGTGGGTGCCGTCGTGTTCGCCGGCGTCGAGCGCGCGGACGATGTTGGGGTGCTCCAGCTTGCCGACGGCTTCCATCTCGCGTTCGAAGCGGGCAACCGCCCGTTTGTCGCGGGTGCGGTCTTGCGGCAGCAGCTTGAGGGCCACGGTCCTCTTGAGCCGTTGATGGCGGGCCTTATAGACGGTTCCCATACCGCCCTCGCCCAGTTTTTCCAAGAGGTGATAGTCGCGCAGGGTGCCGAGCGCCTCGTCGCCGATGGGCTTGCCGCTCTCGCCCGAAGCGGTTTGCGAGTGCAACCGCGTGCCCAGCGCCTCGACGGCCGCCAAGGCTTTTTGCAAATCAGGTTCGCCGTCGAAGCGGGTGACCGGCTCCTGCCGCAAGCTGTGGACGAGCGTATCGTGCGAATCGCCAATGGTTTCAATGCTGGCCTGGCAGGCGGGGCAAGCGTCCAGATGTTCGGCGATCTGCTGGGCGTCGGCCAGCGGCAGCTTGCCGAGATGGAAATCACGCAAGGAATCGTGGTCGGGGCAGGTGGCGACTGGCATAGGAGGGTTCGGGGTTCAGGGTTCAGGGTTCAGGGTTCAGGACCGGAACGGCCTGGGAAGGCCATCCTTCGGGCAGTTCCGCGCCCCTATCTTTACAACGCGAGAGCCTAACGCGATTTTTTCCGCGCACACAAACCCGAAGCGCAAGCGAGGCGGCCTGGCGGACTTGCATCGCTGGCGCTTTGGCTTGAACCGGCTGCCTCGCTGGCGCTTCGGGTTGGTATCGGATCATCTCTCACCGTTCATCCCTCGTCGATGAGCCCCGACAGCTCGTCTCGAAGGCGGGCCAGCACGCGGCTTTTGGCCATGTAGACGGACCCGACCGTCATGCCGAGTTGTTCCGCCGCCTCGCGCGCCGCCAGACCATCCACCGCGGTCCGCCAAAAGGCCTGCCAGGTGCGCGGCTCGAAGTCGCCCTCGACCAGCGACAAGAGACGATGGGCCAGGTCGATGTTCGCCCCCGCAACGGGTATCGAGGTGTCGTCGGTCGGGGCGGCGGCTTCGAGCAAACGGGTCTGGGCGGCGCTGCCGTCCTGTTCTTGTCGCGCGGCAAGACGGCGGTAATGGTCGCGCACCTTGTTGCGGGTGATGGTCCAGAGCCAGCCGCGAAAGCTGTCGCCGGGCCGATCGCCGTGGAAACGGGCCAGATTTGCGGCGACGCTGCCAAAGACCTCTTGCACGACGTCGGCCGCGTCTTGCGACTGCAAGTTGGCCTGCCGCGCCCAGCGATAAACCAGCGGGCCGTACAGGGCCGAGAGGCGGCGCCAGGCGTCGCGGTCGTGCGCGATGGCGCGAACGATCAGGCTCGACGACGTCGAACCAGACAGTGCGCTGGCGGAAGGCGGCATACCGCTCATGGCGTTTCGTTCCCAGAACCCCCGGACGCCACCACGGCGGCCCTCATAAGCCGTCAGAATAGCGTATCGCCGCGCGACTGTCATGCTTTTTTTCTGTGCGCGGCCCGGTTTGTCGGGTTCGACCTGCGCTTTCTCATTCTCTTATCCGCAACCGCGTGCGAGGTGCGGCCCTGCTCGCAGTGGGGCGGTGCTGTGGTAGAATCAGAGCCATCGCCAGTTGAACGCCAAAGGAATTGAAGTCATGCCCCGACGCCCGCCAAAGAAAATCAGACCGCCGAGAAAACATTCGGACCCCGCCGCCGAGCTGCGCAAAGCGCTCGTGCGGCGAAGCAAAGCGGAGTTGGTGGAGGTCCTGTTGGAGCTGGCCCAAGCCGACCGTGGAGTCCTCCGGCAACTCACCGCGCGGTTCGACGTGCCGGCAACCTCCGACGACATCGTGACCGCGACGCGGCAGGCCATCGCCGATGCCACCGATTTCGACGAGCGAGAGATCAACTACAACTTCTCTTACGACGACGAAGCCTACAGCGAGGTGAAACGGAACCTGGACCGCTTGATCGACGCCGGGCAACTGCCCCTGGCCATGGAACTTTCGCTGGAACTAATGAATCAAGGCAGCTATCAAGTCGAATCGAGCGATGAAGGCCTGATGACTGAAGACATCGAGGACTGCTTGAGCGTCGTTTTCAAAGCCCTGAAGAACTGCGAATTGCCGGCGGACGAAATCGTGGCTTGGTGCTCGGCGATGCTCGCCAACGACCGCGTGGGATTCATCGCCGAGAAGCCGCTTCAGTCGCTGCGGAACCACTTCAAGTCGGCAGCGGGTGTGCGCCGTTAGCCAGACGATTCATGTCGTCAATTTGATGTCAGGTGATTCCTCCCCGACGGTCATCGCCGTTGCAGTGCAAACGGTCGCAAGCGGTCGAATTGCCAACCCCTTGCTCGAAGGAAAGCCTCGGACAGAACGGTCGATCGACGCGGGACATCTTTAAGCGTCCAGCCGTCGGGCATTTTGTCGAGCTTGTAGCCGCCGCCCATCGTGACCACCAACTCATCGCGGTCGGCTTTGGAGGGGCGGATGCGCACGCTCTTGGCCATCGCGATTCCGCTGAGATGGTCGTCGTAGGTCGAGATCAGGAGGCAACGGCGAAAGACTGGGAAGAGCAGAACTGGCGGAAACGTTTGCTGGCCATTGCCGGGAACCGCTAGCTCAAACTGCAGCGAGCGGGCGAGGCCGAGTTCGGTTTTTCGCCCAATCGATCGCTCCTGAAAAACGACCGGATAGTGATCGCGAACCTGCTTGAGAAAGTCGGCGGCCGACAGATGCTCAGGGAACGCCGGGTTCTCGGCGTCGAGGTTGCCCGATCGCAGTTGTCGCAAAAATTCGGTGATTTGGTCGGTCGGCATGGTTTGGGGCGCCTCGCTCGGCTACCTTATTTTAACATCGCCAACGGTCCCGTCAGGATGCCGAAAATAGTGCAGCTCGATTTCGTCGCCGTGCTCGTCGAGGTAGAGGTCGTAGTGTTTCATGGTTCCAGGCAAGGCATTCTCCGAGGTGGCCGGCGTCGGGCTCCCCGTTTTCGGCCCAAGGTGGCGCCATTTGGCTGGATCGCCGTGCTGGATCACGTCGTCGAAGTCGATGAAGTCTAAGGGATCGTCCACGGCAGGGTTCGGCGGGCGTTTTCGTCAGAGATTCGTCAAATGCTTGCTCGGGCGGCAGGCCGCGGCCGTCGAGCTGCCAGCGGATGCCAAATAGATCAGGCATGAAAACTCGCTCGGTTCGGCGATACGCGCGGAAGACGAAAACCGTTTCCGACGGTTCGTGTTCGAAACGCCAGCCGCGCTTGTCACGGGTTCCCGAAAATCCCAGCCGCTCGAGAAAAGCCTGAAGTTGGCTGAATCGAATGTCGCTGCGTCTCACCATGCCGAATCAACCACTGGCGACGGCGTCGTCCTGTCTGGCGGCCTGCCTAATGCCTCGGCGCCGGGCTCCCTTCCGGCAATGTCGCGTTGGCTGAAACGGGCGCCGCCGGTGGAGTTGGCGCTGGCTCGTCGGGGCAGGCGGCGTAGGAGACAAACTTGCGACCGAGCTTTTCTTCCCATTCCTTTTCACGTTCCTTGATGTCGCGGTAGATGGCGTCCAGGTCGTAATCGAAGCGGGCCGCGTGGGCATCGCGAATCTTCCGGATTTCATCGACAATCGGATCATTCATGATTCTTTCGCCTCCATAAGTTCTTCGGGCGTGCAGATAATCGGGGCCTTGAAACCCTTAGCGGCACAAACGGATTCGATGACGGGCCGCATCGTCGCGTTCGCCAGATGGCGACAGTTCCACGTCAATAGATATGGTATTCGGTTCACGGCCGCGATGGCAAGGTGCAGGGCGTCGTCGGCGGCATTGGCGGGCAGCGCACCGGCCTCGATAAGCGCCTTCGCGAGAGCTGTCGCGTCGGCCGACGATCGCAGAAGCGTCATGGCGCTCAGCATATCAAGCCGGTTCTGTGCGGCTTGTGGGTCACCTAATGCCGCCTCTTCCAGAACAGGCTCGGCGATGCAGAGTTCGTAGTCCGCACGTCGCGTGTTCCACCACTGATGCGTGATCTGCTGGTCCTCCATGCTGGCGGCAGATTACGAGCCTAAACGGGCGGTGCGCTTGTCTGACGCATGATGGATGCCGGACCGATCAATCGTGGCCACCCAGCAGTTCTCTTCCTTCGAGAACGACACGATGCCGTCAGCCAGCAGCTCATCGAGCTGGCCGTTCTCGTCGAGGTCGTCCGAGTAGAGCGTGAGGCCCATTCCATCATGCAGAGTGATTGCTTGTCGCGCCAGATCCTCAGTCGTTCCGACGCAGTTCAGCCGCAAACGCCCCTGGGTGTCCGCGTTGTGAAAATCCGCATAGACCTTGGGCTTCATCATCTTGCATCTTTCTTTGTCATGGCTGTTTGGCTGGATTCGCAATCGTTGGCGTCAGCAGGCGACTTGCCTCTTCGGCGCTCAAGCCGGTCATCGTGGCATGATTCGGGCTGTGGCCCGATGTCCGCACCACATCGCCACCCGCAGCGCGAATGGCACCGGCTGTCGTTACACCAATCTGATTGTGCGGAATGGCCGCCGCTAAATCCTTTACCGATAAACCCTCCACGCACTCGACCGATGCGCCGGTCACGCCGCTCGGATGGGTTCGCATCCCGCGCCGCAAGTCTTCGGGCTGATTGCGCCCACCGCGGAGCACCAAGGCTTCGTCTGGGATTTGTTCCGGCAACGCCCGCTACCCTTGCGGTCTTAAGTGCAAACATGTTTTCGCGCTCTTTTATTCTACGGCCAAGCAGACGGTACGAGCAATCCGGGAATCAAGCATTGAGACGGCCTGGGAAGGCCATTGTCCAGCTAAAGCGGCACAGCGACCGACTGCGCGGGTGCCCCGTGCCTGCTACGCTAAACAAAACCGCGGGCCGGATTGAATCCGGCCCGCGGCGCTTTCGTTGCAAATTGACAAACTGGCTATGGCAGCCGGTCGATGATCGGCAGCTCGAACGGCTCGCCGTTGCCATCGGCCCTGTCCCGGAGGGAGAGAGTGCTGCCGTTGCCGTTGCCGTCCGCGTGGCCATTGCCGTTGGCGTGGCCATTGCCGTTCAGCTTGGCATGCCCGTTCTTCTGAGGCTTGCCATTGCCGTTGGCGTGACCGTTGCCGCTGTGGTGGCCATTGGCGTTGCCGTTCGACTCGACCTCATGCTCATGCTCCTCGCGGCGGGCCATGCGGCGGTTGCCGACGGGAATCAAGGCAGAGCCTTGACCGCCAAGCAGGCCGCTGACGCCCATCGAGGGGTAATGGCTCTGCTCGCCGCCGTCCTTGTCTTCAGGAGCATAGCGGAACAGCAGGCCCTCCCCCTTCCAACAAGATCACAGTTGCGCAAGATCACCGCGTTCTCGCTGGCCGAAACCAGATAGTTCGGCATCAGCGGAATCTTGCCCGCGCCGTGCAGGCCGTCGACCACGTAGGTCGGCACGCCTAGCCCGGAGACGTGGCCGCGTAGGCCCTCGATGATCTCCAGCCCTTTCCACACCGAAGTGCGGAAGTGGCCGGCGCCCACTACCGGATCGCAATGGAACAGGTAGTAAGGACGCACCTTGATCCGCAGCAAGCCGCGGACCAGGTCGCGCATCACGGGCACCGAGTCGTTCACCCCCTTGAGCAAGACCGCGTGGTTGCTCACGGGCATGCCCGCGTGTACCAACGCCCGGCAGGCGCGTTCGGTCTCCGGCGTGATCTCGCGCGGGTGATTGAAGTGCGTTTGAATCCAGATTTTGCCCGCTCTTCGTAACAGATCGACCAGTTCGGGGTCGAACAGCCGTTGCGGAAGCGTGACGGGCACGCGCGTGCCGATCCGGATGACGTCGAGGTGCTCGATGGCCGCCAGCTCGGTGACGAACCAGCGGAGCTTCGACATCGGCAGCGTCAGCGGATCGCCGCCCGAGACAATCACGTCGTGTACTTCCTTGTGCTCGCGGAGGTACTGCACCATTCGCTGGTCGTTGTGACTGGAAAAACCCCAGCCGTCGCGGTCCATGGTCACTCTCTTACGAGTGCAGAACCGGCAGTACATCGTGCAGACGTGCGTGGTGACCATCAGCACCCGGTTGGGATAGCGATGGGTCAGGCCAGGGACGGGCGAGTCTTTGTCCTCCTCCAGAGGATCCTCGAGTTCCAGCCGACTCTCGCTCGTCATTTCGGCCGTCGAGGGGACCGCCTGCAACCGGATGGGGTCGGCGGGGGTCGTCGACGTCGATCAGATTCGGACAGGCACCGGCCGCGACCCTAGGGACGAGCGTCCGACAACTTTTCATTGCCTGAGCCTTCCGTGTCGATCGCTACGTCGACCCGCAATCCGGCTGGCGCGACAAACCCAGCTTCCATGCCAATAAACACCTGGCCGGCATCGAGGTCTTTCCGTTCGGCGCCCGAATGAGCAAATACGGTCTTGTCGCCCATCAACTGCTTTACCAGGACAACCGTGCCATGATAGGCGCGATCACCGACGTTTCGTCCGTAGATGGCTGCCCGCTGGCCGGACTTGACTCGATGCACGTACCGCTCATCGACCTCTGCTCGGACTCGGCAGGCCCTCAAATCCGCGAAAACCAAGACCGACTCGCGCGGTGACGCCGAGACGCTCTCACCCTCACGCTTCAGAATCTCCAGAACCGTGCCGTCCATCGGCGCCAAGAGTCGCGTTTCGCGGAGGTCTTGCTCTCGCTGCCGTACTCTTGCCGCCGCAAGGTCAACTCTAGCAGCGGCCAAAAGCTTTTCCTCCGCGAGAACAAAATCGGACAAATGCGCCACCTCGGCCTCCAATGCGGCGAGCTCCGCGCGGGCCGAATCCAGATCGGATTGAATCTTCTGAAACTCCGAAAGCGTCGCACTCTTTTCTTTTTGCAAGCGACTATATCGCTCGTATTGGCGCTCGAGAAACGCGATTCGCTTTCGCACCGACTCCGCCTTGAACTTCGCGCCCTCGATCCGGTGTTCGTTTACGCCGCGGAGTATTCGCGCCTCATCGGCTTGCGCGACGCGGAGTTCCTCATTCGCCACCTCCAATGCGGCGGCCTCGCTCCCGTCATCAAGCAACACGAGTGTTTCACCAGCAATTCCCGCTGACCCAAAAAATGGCCTGAAATTGGGGGTTGGGGCGGCCGGCTTTCGCGAACCGGCGGTCTGAACAGGTGTTCTCGCGCGGCAG